>Ga0302303_10000124_pt1 | contig 85753 bp, 60 predicted proteins | sample III_Palsa_E2_1_FD_194542 | JGI IMG/M metagenome (GOLD analysis project Ga0302303, IMG submission 194542) | Peat permafrost microbial communities from Stordalen Mire near Abisko, Sweden - III_Palsa_E2_1 | ecosystem: Environmental > Terrestrial > Soil > Palsa > Peat permafrost | place: Sweden... | reverse complement strand
TGAGGTAGACGATTTTGTAGCTGAGAAAGCACTCAACATCAACCAAGATCAATGCTGATCCACCGCCAACACATAACAAGTTCAATATCAATCAGATGCGAACGACAAATTTCTACACATTTCAATAATTGGTTGAATCTGGTTCGCGACAAGGGGGTCGGAGGTTCAAATCCTCTCTCCCCGACCAATTTTTTCAAACACTTAAACGCTAATTCTGGTTTTCCGTCTACATCGATAGTGTCGAAATCGTAGACGGTGCCGGCCTCACTGGCTTCCGATGAATTTCCACTAGGGATTCCAGAATCATTTCTCCAGAGAAACTTCCTTACGTTTCCTGAGAAACCATCAAAAAACGCCAACAGTATCGATAGGCTGCGCGGTCCACGCCGATGCGACACTGGATTATCGCTCCTGAAGTCTCGAGAGAATCACATTAAATCCGTGGCGAGGAGCGGGCCATCTGATCCATCGCCAGGAGATTTTTTTAGCCTCGATCCCTGTTCGATGACAGATCCTCGATGCCGGGCTTAATGAGGTTCATTGGCGACGCGAAGATGCTTTGATAGCTATTCTGGTAATACATGAAACGAATAGCGTTAACCCGTGGCTGAAACCATTCCTTGGGCGCCGGGACCGTGTGCAACGCCCATTGTTCGAGCCCGATCGGATCGCCTGAAGGCTGCCGAAAAGCGGGCTCCTTGCGGTGACGTTCCGCGGAAGCGAGAAATTCCTGAAAGCGCTTGATTCCAATATTCCACTGCATGTAATTCATCGGCCCGCTGATGGGCGAGATTTCGGCAAAGGGGTTGTTCTGCATCTGCGTGAAAAGGGCGTCCATCAGCAGGAGGGTGAGCGCATAGAACTTGATGCTGGGCGTAACCGAGAGCGGAGGTCCGGCGGCGACCGTGAGCTCGGCGTTGATGGCGTCGCTGATGTCCCGCGAGAGGGTTCGAGCGCTGACGAGCGCGGCAACCTGAGCGCGGAAATGGGCTTCGTGTTTGGACGCAGCGCCGTCGGAGTTGTCCCAAACATTATCGTGAGCTGCGGCGTCGTATCGCGTTACGACGAAATGATCGGAGCCAAGCTGCTCATAGTAAATTTGCGATCGTAATAACGACCGCGCGTTTTCTGCCGAGCGGGCGGCCGGAACGGCGACGGCGGAGGTAGTCATGCGCAGGCTGCCCTCTTTCGCCCACAGGGCGAGAAGGGTGTGAGGCATCTGGGAGGAGGTAAAGGATGCGCGGACGATGGCTTCGAGTTGGTCTTTCCCGATGGTTGCGTAGGGATTGGCATCAACGGAGACACGGCTTTCCGAGCCGATTGCGAGGCGGCTGGCACGGCTGGGATTCGAGGAGGCGGGGAGCGTCCGTTGCAGGTCCTGAGTGTTCGACCAGCACTGATCGAGAGCTTGCGAGAGAAAGGGCGAGCCGTCTCCAATATCTTCGGCGTCGGAGTCGGTGGTGGCGGAAACCGGAGGCATTGAAGCGGAGGTTGCGGGCGGCATCGCGAGCCGCAGCAGGACAAGGTCATCGAGAAGACGGCCGGCGGAGTCTGTCAATCCACGCATCGTATCGTTGGTGGATTGAGCGAGCGGAACGGCTGCGGTGGGCGGTGGCGCGATCACGGTGGCATGGCCGGGGCCGCCTCCCACGAGGCGAATGATGATATCTCCGCTCAAGGGGCTCGAGCGGAGTGGCTCCCCGGGATAGCCGATGACGTCAACTCGCTCGAATTTTTGTGTGCGGGTCCTCTTGCGCGTGATGATGATCGGATGATCGGCGCTGACATTGAGCAAGGCGGATTCGGATGGCATAGGTTCCTCCTGATCTACTGATTTGGGCGAGCAGCGCCGTAACGCGTGTCGCTGCCGTAGAACACATGCTGCGCGAAAGCCGCGTAGCTTGAGGGATCGTGCAACGCGTCGGCGGTCGACATGAGGTTGTAGCGAGTGGCGAACTGAGGCCGGTTGGGGCTGGTAAGGGTTTTGTCGAGACCGAGCCTGTCGGCTTCGGCGTCGGTCACGTACCACTCGGGGATGTGTGTCGTCGAAAGACCGCCCTGGCTGTCGAAGGTGTGAATGGATTCGTGCAAGACCATGGCTGCGCGGCCGAGGGGGCCTTGCGAAACGAAGTCGGACGTGAAGCTGATGTTGCCGTTGAAGACGCCGTAGGCCGGATTTCCCGACATGCCTTCGATGGCGGATTGAGATGGACTCTTATAAACGAAGATGGTGGAACTTTGCGCGAGCTTCGTCTCGATGCTGTCATAGACCGAGGCGATCTGCTGAATCTTTGCGATCATGGAAGGGGAAGATGATGGGGTTACGATGACGCGGAAGTGGGCGAACAGAGCTGCATCCATGATGGCTTTGTAGGGATAGAGGGCGTTTCGCCCAAGGAAGTCAGCGTACTCTCTCAACATGGTTCTGGCCTGCTTTAACCAAGCCAGACCTTGTGACTTCGCCTTGCCTGCCAGCAGGAGTTCGACGAGACCTTCCCATTTATCGTGGATCGGCTGAGCGGCGCCGTCGACGAAAGGCTCGCCACCGCTGGGATTCCAATTGAAACGAATATAGCGGTCTTTCTTGAAGAGATAACCGTATTGGGCGAAGGCAGCATCTCCGTCGACGGCCGCCTCGATGCCACCTGCGAAATCAGCGGGCATGCGAAGCATTTTGCCGATAGGCCGCGGGTATTCCGGGTCAATACCTTCTCCGCGGCCGGATGCATCTCCCCAGCTATAACGCAGATAGCGATCCTGCTTGAAGAAATAAGCTCTACCGTCGCGAGAAAATTTCCCGTTGAAGGCGGCATTGATTCCGGAGGCGAAGCCGGCGGGAAATTTCCAATTGTCTGCGAGAGTGCCGCTCGAGGTTTCGATCGCGCGCGGATTTATATTTACGCGGGCATAGGCCGGTCCTTTGAAGAAATAGGCTTTGCCAAGATAGGATCGCTGGCCGTTCAAGGCGGCATCTATTCCGCCGGACGGACCGGGGATAGCTATCGATGGAGGCAGCAGCCACTCAGACATCGGATGAACGCCGTTGATGACTTTATCGGTGACCCAACTGTAGGAAACAAAGTGATCGGCGAGAAAGAAATAGGCTTCAGAAGAGTTGCCGGCGTTGATGGCCGTATCGATGTAGCTTTCGCCGGGATCAGTTGAAGCTTGCTCGTCGGGCGTTGATTCGATTGCAATCGATTCACTTTCTGCTGTGGGTGACAGGGTTTCGGACAGTGGTTGAGCGATGTCAGCCAAGAGGAGCCAGCCGAAGCGGCGCGGAATTTCTCCGTGCTCCACATTGGTACGCACCACGCGATAGGCGGCTTGGAGGATGGGTTGGGCGGCAGCAGGTGCGGCGGCGATTGCGGATTGCGTCGCTTGATGAACGCGCAGGCTCTGCCGCTCGGTGCCTTTTTTCCTGTAGATAACGCAAAGGCCGCCATCGGCTTTGCTTTTACCATTCGTCCAGGCCGCGATTTCGGCGGCGATACGCGCCTGCGCCCAGGTGATCAGCCGCGTTGCATCCCAATAGAGCGCGTCGAAGATGTGCACTTCATCGGGCTGAGTATCGGCCACAATGGGCATCAAGGCTTCTCCGCCGCCGGAGTGCGCGGTCAGAATGAGGCGGCCTCGGTTGATTGCGCCGCTTACACTCGCGGAATTCTGAAACTGATTCAGGCCATATTGAATGAGGCCGGCGGTGTTTCCAGCCCCGACCAAAGCGGGAAATTTGTACGCTTCGGGATTGCTCACTCCCGGTTGATCTCCCACGTACGAGCCGCGCGGCAGAATGCCGAGGGTCGGAGAGATTCGCCCCGGTCGTACATCGCTGGGATCGGCCGGGCTCGAAAAATCCAGGCCACTGTAGGTTTCCTTGCTCACCAGCCGCATCTGTGCCCGGTCGGAGCTGTATCCGTGAAGATGAACGACCACGTCAACCGTGGACGGATCGGCCATATCGTTCCAGCGAAGCACGAGATCGGGCTGGGTGCCACGATGAGCCGCCAGCAACGGGGTGTTGCGGAATTGCTGCCGGCCTGCGGCTATGGTTAGCTCGGCCGGCGAGAGCCAGCTTGCGCTGCCCAGTTCGTTGGTGTCTGGAGCAGGAATTGCGCCGGCCCACTCGTCCAGGGATTGAGCCGCAGAAGGCTGGCCGCGGTATTCCCAGTGCCATGGTTCGTCAATGGATGTGTTCTGAAAGAAACCATAACCATTGGCGTTGCCGGTGAGCCATGCGAAAAACCACGAGGCGCGCCAAGACTTGCGATTGCTCGCATTCGTGCTGGCGGCCATGGTCCGGCCATCTTGAGTCGTCAGGAAATCGATGGCGCGGCCGTCATTGTGCAGGCTGAATCCCGGTGCAGCGAGGCGTCCAGATATGTAGCGGGCAAGCAGAGCGGCAGCGCGGTCGCCGAATTCGCCGCCATCCGCGGCGGCCCGGTCGTTTTGGGTTTCAGCATAGTATTGCGGAAACGCGTGGTTCCATCCGGAGAGCTGTTGCGACGCGGAGCGGTAGCCGCTTACGATGCCGATCCGGCTGACGTTGGTTACGGAGGAATCGGCTTGCAACGCGGTGCGAGCCGCAGCCAGGAGGTTCCGGCAACTGGCCGCGGCTTCGCTGCGGGCGCGAATTCCATTTTCGATTTCCGCAAGATCGGAGTTGGGTACATCACCGATGAATTGGCGCAACTGACACGAGGCGGCGACTTGCCGCAGATAAACGCGGCGCATCAAGTCAGCTTGCTGGGCGGTAGCGGCCGGCCAAGACAGGTTCGAGGCATCGATGTGCTGGCAGGAGATTTCATCTTCCTGCGGCTGATCCGCTTCTGATTGCCCATCCTGCACCACAGGCTCGGCGGCGATCGCAGCTGTTGCAAGGGGAACCGGATCGGGTGAAGGCGGCGCGTTCGAATTGGTTTGTTGCACTACGACCTGCGGAGTGGACGGGGTTGGCGTGGCGAGGCGTATGAGTAGCAGATCGTCGAGAAGCCGTCCAGCGGAGTTGGTAACGCCTCGTGCGCGGGCCTCCGCAGTACCTCTCCATGATGACGCAGGACGCGTGACCTGCACGAAACCTCCGGCGGATTCGCTATCAGGAAACAAACCCAGGTCCGGCAACTCGTCCGCACGGAACAAGCCGGAAGATTCAACTCGAGTGGCGTGCCCGGAGCCGCCTTCGACGATGCGGATAAGAATATCTCCGGTTTGCGGGTGCGAATCGAGGGGTTCTCCGGGGCGCCCGATGATTTCGAATCCGCTCGGAATGATTCCGCGATTCCATCGGCGCGCGAATAGCGCTGGAGCTTCGAGCAATTGATCCAGGGTGATGACAATCTCTTTTTCTTGGTCTCTCTCCTGATGCTTCTTATGGCAACTACAAGTATGACCGGCTGATGTTTGTTCTTCACGAATGAGTGTGCTGGTGCTCACGAGACTTCTCCTCTCCTGTGAAATCGATATGCGAGTGCGCGCTGAGGAGGTGGTTGATTCCGCCGCCTGGAAAGCGCTCGCTGGTGGAGACTGTCGCGTTCGCAAAGCTTCCTTGGAATAACGCTTCTGCGGAGGGACAGCGAAATTTTTCTTTGAAGATGAGTTCTGATTCTGTGATTGCAGTTCCCGTGCGGCGGACACAGCGTCGGCCACATTCGCGTAGCCGCTTCCCCATCGGAATTGGGAATCGCCTGAAGTGAGCGGTTCGGCTGCGGCCAGCAACAATTCGCGCGTCTGGCGGACAGGAATGGGTCTCGCAGCAGCCTGAAACATGAGAGCTACGATTCCGGCGACGTAGGGCGAACCCATGCTCGTGCCAGACATGCGAACAGTCAGCGGATCCGATGGCTGCGGGTTGCGGTCGGCAGAGCGGGAGGATAGCACATCCACGCCGGGCGCGATTAGGTCGGGCTTAGTGCGGCCGTCACGCGTGGGACCGGCGCTGCTGAATGGAGCGATCGGACGAAGCGCGGAGTGCGCATCGTATGCGCCGACTGCAATGCTGAGACGGCCGTTGCAAATTGTTCCTGTAGTCGAGAGTGGCTCAACATCGGACGGCTCAAAACGTGGCTGGCAGGTGGAACACGCGGGGTCGCGCTCGACCCAGCAGTGATATCGCCCATCGACGATATCAACGCCGCGCAGCCGGAAAATCCAGGAGCCTCGAGGTGCAGTGGCGTCGAGAAAGACGAGAGCTTCGTTGTCGAAATTATTCGGATCGCGGAAGCGGTTGTAGAGGCGGCCTACCTTCTCGCCTTTGACAATCAGATCGGTGTGGCTCCCAGTGAGGGCTTTCCCGGCAGATTGCCCGTCGGGCGCGAGGACTTCTACGACGATGCGGTCGCTGCCGGGATACCAGAGATCAATTTCGTGCGCGAAACCATCTTCCTGGCCGGTATGAAAGGGAATACTGCGAACTTCTCCCGGACGCAGAACTCCCTGCGTGTGAATAGGGCGGTTGTAATAGTTGCCTGTGCTTTGAACGCAGGCGCGGCCGGGAGCGGCTGAGAGTGCAGCATCGATGCCCTGGACGATGAGTGGGGTGTGATCGTGCGGCCCGGCGTGGCGTCCCATGCTGAGGTTCAAAACCCAGGGCCGGCTGGATGCGGTCTTGGCGATGAAATCGATCGCTTCGAGGAGCGCTGCCGAGTCGCCGAGATTGTCTCCACGCTCGCCGGTCGCAGTGGCGAGATGGACGAAAATAATGTCGCACTCGGGAGCCATTCCAGGTGGGGCGCCGCCGCGCCCGTTCCCTGCTGCGATTCCGGTGGTATGAGTTCCGTGCGTCGGTCCTTTGCCTGCATCCGCAGGATGGTAGGCGAGTTGGGCGTAAGGATCGGGGAAGCGAAGGGCGGCATTGAGCGCAGTGTGATCGTGAATCCAGCCATAGCCGTAAGAGTTGTTCGAGTTGCCGTCGGCGCGTGCTCGCTGATCCCAAAGCGCCAGGACTCGCGACGTGCCGTCGGGGTTGCGAAAGTCGGGATGAGCGAAGTCGAGTCCCCAATCGACTACGGCAACGACCACGCCGCGGCCGGTTTGCTCAAGACCTTCCGGACGCCGTTGATCGGTCGGGAGTATTTCGCCGACTTCCGCTTCCACGGGCGAAACGACCCAATCGGGGGAATATAAATGCGGCGCTTTGACGCTGCGGACTCCGATCGAGTCATGAACGTCGGCGACTGCGCCACGCCGTACGCGGGCGGTGGCGATGGGGCCGAAGCGGGCAACGATGCGAACGCCTTTCGGCACAAGATCGTGTTCGAGGCGCAGAAGCACGGCGACTTCGTCGTCGCTCTGCCCCGCGCGAATCAGTTCATGGAGCGCCGGATCCATACGCCCCCCTTGGCTACGTTGGCAAATCAATTTTGAGGGAAGAATTCTGCCGCCCCAGACGGCGGCAAGTTTCCGGCGACAAAGCTCTGGCGCCGAGCGCCGGCTCGATGAACCGGCGCGTCTTATTCGCCGCGCAAAGGCTTGCGGGCGAGCGATGGAGACTAGGGACGGCGCCGCCGTTGTTTCGAAGTCGCCTTCAGGTTTGCCGCACCGGCTCCTACCTGGAGTAGGAAAAGCGACGACACCGTCGCCGGATTTTTAGCGCTATCCGTTACCTGGATTAGCAGTGGATAAGAGCCATCGTCCGCACCGCCTTTATCGGCTGTACCGCTGAGGATTCCGTTGGCGGCCAGCGAGAAGTTGCCGCTGGCTGGCAGAGAGGCGGGATTGACGGTCCAGGTATATGGTGTAGTGCCCCCGGTCGCCTGGAAGGTGTAGTTGTATGCCACACCGTCGGCCGCGGCGGGGAGCTGTTGCGGGCTGTTAATGGTGAGCGCCTTGGGAACAGGTTGCGGAGTGGGAGTGCTTTCTCCTTCCTGATTTGCCAGCGCCATCGCGATGCCGATTCCAACCGGACTCGGCAACGCGGCACCCAGGATGCCGTAGAAAGTCTGCCGTGAAGGATCGGTGACCCCTACATCGTCGGCAAGTTTTGTCATTACCGCAAACGCTAAAGGACTAAAGGGCATAAGTTTTCCTCCTCACTGGTTGAAAGCGCCGCCTACTTGTTGCCCATAGCCATCACGAGAGCCAGCATCATGAGGCTGGAATTGTCGGTGCCGGAGCCGCCAAACAAGCCTCCGCCGCCGCTGGATCCGTCGCCAATGCCCGTCATCAGCAGGAGGGGCAACATCAAGTTCATGTTGTTGGACTGGATTGGAAGGGTTACCCCGGAATCGATCTGCGGAGTGCCACCGCTGCCGCCGGTGGCGTCGACCGGGACGGGGGCTGAGAGCGTCAGCGAGCTAGTTTGGGTGAGCAGCGGCAGAATCGCGGCCATTTGCTGCGTCTGGCTCAGATTGTTTTTCAGAGACGACGCGTCTTTTTTCCGTTCCGCGACTTCCTTCTTGACCGTTCCCAGGACCTGCGAAACCTGGCCGCCAACTTTATTGATGGCCGAAGAGTTGGTGCTGATTTGACTGCCCACTTTCGCCAACGCGGTTTGCAGCTGGGTTTGGGTGACGTACTGTGCCGTGGGCCTCGGCGAGTATGCGCTCTTGCCGGTTGCCGTTTTAGGACGTTGGCGCGACCAGCTTTTCGCTTCGTCGAATCCTTCGTCCGACCCTTCGTCGCTCTCAAACATCTCGTCCAGAGCTTCATCGACTTCATCGTAAGGCATGATTTTCTTCTCCTTTGTGTGTGTTGATTTGCTGTTGCACGAGCTGGGGCCTGCGCCGGATTTGATCGAGCGCAGGTCCCACAACCTGTTCAAAAACGCGGGCGCTGATCAGGTAGGAACCGACGCGCCCCTCGCCGCCGCAGTAGTCGCACTCCCGGTCGTCGCCCCAGCACTGGCTGCACGCGCCCAGGGCTTCGGCGAGCATTTCGTTGCGGGTGCGCAGCATCTGCAGCTCGGCGTACATTCGCCGCGTTAAGTTTCTGATTTTCTCGTCGCGCAGACTGTGGTTTGAAGTCTCCGCAATTTGCGCCGTCTGCGGCTCGACAGGATCGGATTCGACCGGCTCCGCCTCGATGATGTTGGCCTTGGCCGCGAGCCTTTGCTGCAGACATTGCACGAAGGGAGCCAGACGCGAATCCCTGCGCGAAATTTCATTGAGCTGGTCTGTAAGACTTGCCGCGGACATTCCCCCGGGCATTCCACCAGACATCATTTGCAAAACGTTACTCATCGAACTCATCGCCGGCTCCTTCCATTTCCATAAGGTCGAGTTCGGCAGCGTCGAGCTCGTCGTAGTATTCGTCCGCTTCGGTGAAGGAGGTTCGCGCCACGCTTCTCGAAACGGGGACGGCCACTTCGCCGAGTCGTTCCAAGAGTACGGCGGCGCGTTCCGCCGGGTCCGCCGGGTCCGCCTGTAGCTTGCCTTCCCGATAGAGATATGGCGGCAAGCTCTCACTCGGCTCCGCCAAGGCTTCGGATTGTCCAAACGCTTTTGCTCCGAGCATGCCGATGAGGTTCGCGAAAGCGCTCACTGGAACATTCGTGCCGCCGACTGGAATGTCTTTGCGTCCAGCAGAGCCGAGCGCCATCGACATGAGCGACTGAATCACCTCGGGGCGTTGAACCAGGCCGAGCAGAACGCCAGCGGGATTTGTTGGCGCTGCAGCGGCCGCGCCCGGGGGTCCCCCGGCGGATGCGGCGCCAGGTTTGGCGCCGGAGTTTCCGCCGATGAGACCCGCGATGGCTGGAAGGGCGCTGGCGATACCGGATGCCGCGCCGCCCCCACCGCCGAACGCGCCGGCAACAGCGGGAACTGCGCTGGCGATCGTGCCTACGACTCCGGACGCAGATGATGGTGCGCCGCCTCCGGGTTTGCTGCCTCCACCGCTGAGTGCACTCGTCACGCCGCCAACTAAAGCGCCGCCAAGGCATCCCCACGGGCCCAAGGCGCAACCGGCGGCTGCTCCGGAAATGATGCCGGGCAACGCCTTGCCGGCGACCTGTCCTACCACTGGTGCGGCCTTGCTGAGGGCGCTGCCGATGTCACTCAGAAAGCTTTCCATGTCCTCGGCACGAATCCCCTGCCGCAGCAGTTCGGCTTCAAGGTCTTCCGCAGGGAGATTTGCAATGCTCGGGTCGGCGACGCTTCTGATGACGGGATAGTCTTCCGGAATATAGGACGGCCCAGCGAATGAGGGTCTGGCGCTGATGTATGCTGCACTCATACTTTCTCCCACCACGACATCGAACTCCGTTCAAACAATTCTTGTAATCCGATCCACGGCGATCAGCACTGTGTCTTCGAATCCCGGGACCTGGACGACTGCGTACCGTTTACCTTCGCTGTCCGCGATATCCAGCACCTGCCCTTCCAGCACTGAATCCACGAATAAGCGGGTGACGATCTCACGCGGATCGGGATAATAAATATCGCGAATCCGGAATCGTACTTGCCGCTTAACTAATTCCACGCCGGTTGCTTCCATCATCGTGGTCGTTGGCAGGAGTGCATTTCAGCTACCAATCGGTGGTGGCAGAAATAAAGGCCTTAGGACAAACTCGATGAATTTACTTTGCGAGCTTCCGGAAAGAATTTTCTGAGATGAAAGAATCGGGAAACAATTTTCTGTGTCAGGATTGCTGCACTCGGTGCAGCTTGTTGTACACGCTGCGTGGAGTGATGCCGAGCAGTCGAGCTGCTTCCGACTGGTTGCCTCCTGAGGCCATCATAGCGGCGCGTACCATGGCCGCTTCCAGATCGCGGACCGCTTCTGCAAGATTCCAGTCATGGTTTTGCAGATATTCGACCGCCTGCAGTTCGATCGGGATCTTCTGGAACTCCGGAGCGGCAGTGTCTCTTTGCTGTAGCCTTCCAGAGACTTGCTTCCAAATGCTTTCTGGAAGGTGACGCAAAGCCAATGGTCCTGCGCCGTCCCAATCGATCAAGGACCGGCAAACAATGTTCTCCAGTTGCCGGACGTTCCCCGGCAATGCCGAGTCTTCCAGCGCCGCAATGAAGTCATTTTCCAATTCGGGTTGTCCTTTGTGCCACCACAATGCCGCGTGCTTCTCTACGCAGTGATAGATGAGGGGCCTCACGTCTTCCTTCCTTTCGCGAAGTGGCGGAATGCAGAGGTGGCTCATGTTGAGCCGATGCAGCAGATCCTCACGAAACTTGCCTTCTACGAGCATCTGATCGAGGCTTCGATTCGTTGCGGCAACGATGCGCACATCGATTGGGACTTCCATGTCGGCGCCTACCTTGCGCACTCGGCGGGTCTGCAGCACGCGCAACAACTTCGCCTGCAACTCTACATTGAGCTCTCCGATCTCATCGAGGAACAAGACCCCGCCTTCTGCGCTACGAAAGACGCCCATTCGCTCCCGCTCTGCGCCGGTGAAGGCTCCACGGCAGTGGCCGAACAACTCACTTTCGGAAAGCTCCGCGGGCAAAGTGGCGCAGTTCGTCGCGACGAACGGCTTTGTCGCACGTCGGGGATCGAGAACATGAATGGCGCTCGCGATCAATTCCTTTCCAGTGCCAGTCTCGCCTGTAATCAACACCGGCAGGTCGCTCAAGGGAGCAATTTTTTGAATCGAGCGAAACAAAGACAGAATTGGACCGCTCCTCCCCACGAATCCAGCCCTGCCCATGAGTTGATGGAGTGTTCGCTCCTCGCTTTCCCTATGCGTGAGTGTTTTGTGTTCGCTGGCGAGAACCGAGTTTAGTTGTTGTACAAATCTGTCCGAGTGCGCGTCGACAAGTACGTCCGCGCCCGCCAGGAGCAATTGGGATCGGGTCTGTAAAGTCGTCTCATCCTGATTCACCACGCATATGACGAACCATGACTTCTGCTTCAGCGCGCGAACGGCAGTGAGATGAGACGCATGGGGCGATTGCGCGAAAGACAAGATCGCCGCCGCGTCAGATTCTTGAACGGCGGCAAGGTGGGCGAGAGATGCTGCTTCTCGTACGGTCCAACCGGAGATTGCATGGATTCCATCCAGAATCCTGCGCCCTAACTCACCATTCTCCACATTGATCCATAACGGCCAACGATGGTCGCTGTGATCCGTGAGAGAATCCGTGCCGAGAGTCTGGCGCATTCCGGGCCTCGCGAACAAACGACTGTCTGCGGAATTCCTGGAGAAAAACCTAGCGGTCTGCGATCCTGCCCCAAGAGTGAATCCTGTCAAATAGTGCATCGATACGCCGGATCGTTTCACATAAGGTGTCTTGCTTTGATCGCTGCAGCGAGACTGGAGGTTATGAGTTTCCCCGGATTAAGTTACAAGATCTAAAGATGAAGAGTTTTACAAATGTACAGGTTCTTGTGGCTGTCGTCGCGGAGGAATCAACAAAGTTCCGGTTCGGGACCAGGGGGTCGGAGGTTCAAATCCTCTCTCCTCGACCAATTTTTACTCAAAGTCTTTTGAAGAAGATAGACGTGTTTCGTGCCCTTTTTCGCTCGAATTCCCGCTGTGCCCAAAATTGCGCCCCCTCAGCCGGTCAAGAGCGGTGAGAACTGCATCTTCGTGATGGCATCTCCAGTAATTGACGGCAAGGGCGCTTGTCAATTTCGTCCTGAACTGTTTTATTGCACGGTGAGCGAAACCGATGTGGTGTGCTGCATCCCATTGGAACTTCCGCTCACGGTTATGTTGTAGGTGCCACTTGGAGTTCCTGAGCTGCCAACAGTCATTGGGTTCTTACTACCGGCACTGCCGCACGCTGCCTCCATCAAGCATCCGCCGAGCAACAAGCAAGTGAGACAGAAGCTGAAGAGCTTTCTCCGGTGCGGCGTCTTCCATCCGGCCCCGCCCAGCAACATCGCGGGGATTAGCAGGCCGATTGCGAAGAGCTTGCCCGAACCGTGCTCCAGGGCTGGAGCCAGCGCGGCCTGCGCCCCGCTGGTGCTGACCGTTAACACAGAAGCGCCATTGTCGTTCGTAACCGAGATCGCTCCCAGCGAACAAGTGGGCGCTGGACTTGCACCGGTAGATACACTGCAGGTGAGCGCAACCGTCGTTGGGTTTAATCCGCCCACTGGTTTGATTGTGATCGTCGTTGTCGCTGACGCTCCGGGAGTGACTGAGGCCGGCGACAGGGCACCGGTTGAGATGCTGAAATCAGGAGCGACTACCGTCAGGCTCACGCCGGTTGAGGTGCTAGCGTTGAAGTTGCTATCTCCCCCATAGTCCGCTGTAATGCTATGGATTCCTGCCGTGAGTGAGGAGGTCGAGAAACTTGCGACACCGCCGCCGCTCAGCGCAGAGCTGCCAAGCTGCGTGCTTCCGTCCATGAACATTACCGTGCCTGACGGAACGCCGGCAATCCCCGGAGCAACTGTAGCAGTAAAGGTTACAGTCTGATTCAAATTCGCTGAAGTGGGAACCGAACTCAAGGTCGTGGTCGTGCTTGCCTTTTGTACCACCTGACTCAAAACGAGCGACGTGCTGCCGTTGAAGTTAGTGCTTCCGCCGTAGACTGCCGTGATGCGGTGCGTACCAACAATCAGCGTGGATGTCGAGAACGTGGCGATGCCGCTTCCATTCAACGACGAAGAGCCGAGCATTGTGGCTCCATCCAGGAACGTCACCGAACCGGTGGGTTCTCCCGTCGTGTTTGAGGCGACCGTAGCGGTGAAAGTTATCAGCTGATTCGGACTGGACGGGTTGGCGGAAGAAAGCACTGTGGTGCTGGTGCCTGCTGCCTGAACCGTTTGAGTCAAGCCGACAGTGTGGGTTTGATAGTTGCTGTCGCCGGAATAGACCGCTGAGAGCGCATCGGCACCGACCGGGAGAGTGGTTGTGCTCACCGAGAATTGTCCGCCTACCAAAGCTCCGGAACCTATAATTGCGCTTCCTCTCTTCACCGTCACGCTGCCTGTAGGCGCGATGCCGTTGGAGACGCTAGCCGATACTGTGGTGGTGAACCTAACAGACTGTCCGAAGGCAGATGGATTGCCAGACGATAGGATGTTCATGGCAGTGCCTTGTGCGTTCAGCAGCACGCTCGCGGTGTTACTGCCGCCATTGGCCACTGCCAAATCCGGTGCTCCATCACGGTTGAAGTCTCCCACAGCGGAAGAATAGGACAAGTATCCAGCACCAAAGAGAGAGGGCGCGCCAAACGTGCCGTCGCCATTGCCCAACAGAAGACTTACCAGATTCCCTGGAGAACTCCCCAGCGGCGTACTCGTGAGCGCCAGGTCAAGCTTGCCGTCGCCGTTAAAGTCCGCCGCGACGATCGACGATGGATTTGCCCCCGTCGGGTAGGCTTTTACTGTCTGGAAAGAGCCATCGCCATTGCCCAAAAGCACGCTGACTTGTTGCGTCTGGAAGTCGGCTACAGCGAGATCCGGAATGCCGTCGCCATTGAAATCTCCTATCACCACCGACAGAGGATTGCCCCCCACTCCGGTGGGGTATGCAACTTGCGGGTTGAAGGTCCCGTCGCCATTGCCAAGCAGAACACTGGCGTTGTTGTCCGTCTCATTCACTACCACCAAGTCGAGTTTTTGATCGCCATTGAGGTCCGCCGCCGCGACGGATATGGGACCGTGGTCAACACTGTAGTTCACGGCAGCGTTGAATGTACCATCACCCTTGCCCAATAACACGCTGACTGTATTGGCGTGGAAATTCGTCACTACCAGATCTAGATTTCCGTCGCCATTAAAGTCTCCAGTTGCCACGGAAGTTGGTTCGCTGCCGACGGGAAAATCAACATGTTCCTGAAAGGTACCATTGCCTACCCCTAATAAAACGCTGACCGTATTGGTGGCATAGTTGGCAACGGCGAGATCGGGGATTTTATCTCCATTGAAGTCACCCACCGCGACCGAATAAGGATAAGTGTCGGTGCCGGTGGAGAAGTAACTTGGCGCCTGGAAAGTCCCATCTCCGTTGCCCAGGATGATCGAGATGGAACTGGGGCCGCAAGTAGGAAAGGTCGGGCAATTACTATCTGTTACCGCCAGATCGAGAAATCCGTCTCCGTTGAAATCGGCCGTTGCAACCGCGTGCGCGTTTGTTCCGGCTGGATAATCAGTGCGTGCCTGGAAAGTATTATTTCCATTACTCAGGATGACGCTGATGGTATTGCCGCCCGAATTTGCTACGGCTATGTCGGTCTTGCCGTCGTTATTGAAATCGCCCGCCACGACCGAATAGGGAATGTCTCCGGCGCCGCAGTTCACCTGCCCCACGAAGGTGCCGTTGCCTTGCCCCCAGAGGACGCTAATTGTGTTTCCGTTCCCGTCCGAAACCGCCAAGTCTGTTTTCCCATCGCCATTGAAGTCGCCAGCGGTCACCGATGTGGGGAAGGCTCCGGTGGGATACTCCAAGTGGGCTGCGAAGGAGCCGTTTCCGTTGCCCAGCAGGATGCTGACTGCATTGTCCTGTTGATCTGCGACGGCGATATCCAACTTCCCGTCGCCGTTGAAATCCGCCAGCACAATTGACACAGGAGTATTTCCGGTCGAGGACTGGATTTGGCTCTGAAATGTACCATCTCCCTTGCCGAGCAGTATGCTGATTACGTTATTGTTGTTATTGTTCGCTACGGCGAGATCGGGAATCCCGTCGCCGTTAAAATCGCCGACAGCGACGGCCCAGGGATTGAATCCGGTGTTGTAGGCCACTTGTGCCGCGAACGTTCCATTTCCCTTGCCCAACAACACCCCTACGGTTCCATCCGTGGCGTTGGTTACAACGAGGTCGAGATCGCCGTTACCGCGAAAGTCGCCGACCGCGATTCCTTGCGGCTTGTTGCCCGTGGCATAGTCCACTCCAGGCTGGAAGCTGCCATCGCCATTGCCCAGAAAAACGCTCACAGTGTTGCTGCCGGAATTGGTTACGGCAATGTCTAAGTGCCCGTCCCCGTTGAAGTCTCCGACGGCGATACCCTGAGGTGTGGTACCGGTTGCGTAATCCACCCTGGGGGCGAATGTGCCATCCCCTTTGCCCAACAAGACGCTGATCGTATTACTGGTTGAATTTGCAATCGCGAGGTCCAGGTTTCCGTCGCCGTTGAAGTCTCCTACCGCTGCTGCTTGTGGATTGCTTCCTGTTGGATATTGCGGCGCTTCCAGGAATTGTCCGGCATGGGCCGAGAGAGTCCCGACTAACAAATAAAACACAAGTCCAGAAAGCGCTCGTCTCAACATAAATCCTCCTGCGAAAGCATTCGTTAATTACCCGGCGGACGTGCGCCCGCGATGACGCAAGACTCTGATGACGCGAGACTCTGATGACGCACGGGAACACTGCCGCAAAATAAACCGCGCGCTAATGGGGGATTTACTAGGGGGAGTATTTACTCTAGGCCGCTGGGGGAACTGCTGCGAAACGCTAGAGCGGAAGGTAGCGTATCCCGGTCTGCTAACTTGCGCAATGACCCATTTGGACTAATCCTCCAAATAAAGCTCAATTACTCTAGGAATTGAGCCCGCGTGGAGAGAAAAGGCCCGAACGCAGATTCGGGCCGCAGGGTCAGGAGAACAGCACCTGAGAGAGAGCACTTGGACTTCACTTACTGCCCGCGCTGGCCAAGGCCTGGTTTTGCACGGCCAGTTGTTGCTCGACGATTTGACGCAAGGTTGCATAGTCCAATGCACCGCTCATAAAGTGACCGTTGATGAAGAAGCTCGGCGTACCACTGATTCCCAAGCGCGACCCCTCTTTGTGATCGCGCTCTACTGCTGCAGCTTGCTCGCCGGAATCAAGACACTTATCGAACTCGGCGGAATCGAGCTTCAAGGCCCGCGCCTGGGCTTTGAGTTGATCGAGGTCGAGTTCCTTGCTGCGGTATAGTTCGTCGTGCAGTTCCCAGAATTTTCCCTGTTTGCCGGCGCAACGTGTGGCTTCGGCAGCCTTCCCCGACCGCGAGTGAATGGGGAAATCCTTGTAGGTAAAAGCAACTTTATCGCCCAAATCTGCCTGCAGCTTCTTGACCTCGGCCGCCACTTTCTGGCAATAAGGGCACTCGTAGTCGGCAAATTCGACGATCGTTACGGGCGCCTTTTGCGGCCCGGTCGTCTGCGCATTCTGCAGATCGACATTGGCGCGAGGAGGCGCCAGGGTGACATACACAGTGGTTTGGACGCGCAACGCGGTAACGTAAGCAGACCGAACTTTGTCGGTGCGCAGCTGACGGATTTTTTCCACTATCTTTTGCCGGACTGCTTCGTAGGGCTGCTCGGTTTCCAGGCCCTCGTAGTAAACCTTCATTTGATCTTCGGTGGGATCTTTTACCTGCGACTTGATATCCCGGTCAACCAATTGTTCCAGCGTGAGGTTTTCGCTCTTTGCCTTCTGCTCGAGCAGCTTCTTGTCGATAAGATCATTCAGCGCTCTGGTCTCGGCTTGATAATACTGATAGTGCGCCGACAGGAGCCGGGCGGACTCTTCCTGCTCCAATTCAGCCATCGTGACCTTAACGCCGCCCACCTCCGCCACGACGCTGCTGTCATCTTGAGCGGCGACGCGACCTACACTCAGCAGAAGTAGTGCCGAACCCAATAAAAAACCTGAAAGATTTCGTAATGCCGACATGAATTTTCCCCGTCTCTCTAAAGTCTAGATTTAGTGACTCGAGGGCCAAAGACACATATGCAGGCGAATCGCTGCCAGTTAACGTGGTATGGTCCTCGAGATGCGCCGCGAAGCCGGGGAGAGGGCATTGCTCGGGTCAATGGCGCAACGCGTACTGTACAAGATACTGCCATCGCTACAAGTCCCCAAGTGCACTAACCCGATATCACTAACCCCGGGACAAACTTCCAGCCGCACTGGATTCAAGCCCCGAGCGCGAGCCGACTATCTTTCCGATGATCCCGGATCGAGTCGACACCCCCATCTTGACCATAACCAGCCGAATAAAGGCTTTTACGGTGTTAGGGCTGATTTTCATGCGCTGGGCAATCTCTTTGCTCGTCAAGCCCTCCAGCAGGAACTGCACTGTTTCCTGCTCTCGATTAGTGAGACCGAAGCGTTCCGCGATTTCAGCGATCATAACTACCTCATTGCTTTTTCTTTCGAGCATTACGATTAACAATCCATCGGGCGAAGTGGAGCCATTCTTACTGTCGGGGTGCCTGGGTCCTCTGAGTTGGACTGGAAAAGAGCGACAAAGATAGGTTCGCTTCGCGGAACGAAATTCGCCGATCACGCGGGAGGCCGAACGCCTTTCCACGAGATCGGCACGAATCTTATTAGCGAGCCACACGTCCAGAGAGTGAATATTTTCAGGACGGACTGGAAATGCAAGGATCCGAAGAGCTTCGGAATTGAAAGCGACAACGCTCAAGGAAGCGTCAATCACGATCAGGCCGGGACGATCCGGTGCTGTATGCACGTTAGTTCTTTCCCCACTTTCGGAGACGGGGCACCACAGTTGCCGGCCGTCTCAGAGACGAATTGGCTTGGCCTATTGAGGTTCGGGAGGACCTCAAATCTTATTGCTTCACATCCAGTCGCAAGGCACACGCTTCCTATCGTTTGTCGAGCGACTGCATAAACTGATTCGCTCCGTTGGTCGAATCGGGTTAACAACCTTCCCCGGGGGCGGGAAAGTCATCCTATTGCACTTCCCCAGAGGGCGTAGGAGAAGCGGATAAATTGTCGCACAGAACGGTTTAGAGTCAAGCACATCGGTGCCACATGCACTGGGACATTCGTGCTAGTTCAAAAGGATTAAGAAAACACAGGAAGATCATGATTCGACTGGGTTCTGGACCGTCGAGATGAGCGGTGCCGGCGTCAGGCCCGTCGCTGTGCGGGGCGCTTGCCGGTTGACCCGGGCGGCCTTGACCTAGCCGTCGTTGCGGTTGCCTTCTTGGTTGATCGTTTCCCGGTCGTCTCTGCCAGGCTCTTTTTTCCGCTTGCAGAGTACGGTTGCAAAACTCGCTTCGGCTCAGCCGGCATCGGTCCAAATGACGAAACTGATTTGGGCGGATTCCACACCCTAAAGTTGCTGAGGACTTTCCGCAGGAGTAAGAGAACAATATTGCAAGCGTTGCGCAAGCTTGTACGAAACTTCATACCACCTGACGGCTGAACTGGAATGCCCTCGAGCGCGGCTCTATACTTTGCTATCCACGCTTCGTCGTCATGGTAAACGTCGGTGGGATCCATAAGATTTCCTGACTGGCAAATGGCTTTGTGTATGCCTTATACGCCCATCAGTCGCCGCAGGCATTCCTCCGAAAGAACTACTCCCTTGACAGGGTGAAAAATTCCGAGAATCCCCGAATGACAACGCGTCGATCGGAGGTCAGTGCATAACCCACGAATAGAGCCGCGAGGTTTGTTACAATCCGCATGCCTGCGTTGTCTCTGTGCGTGAATGCACGACCGAGGAATCCGAATGGCCAGCAGTGAAGCGATCGATTTTCGCCCTTCTATCGGTATTTTTCTCTTGCTCTGTTGTTCGGCGGGAACGACATACGGACAAGAATCGTACTCGAAGCAAGCTACTATTTCGGAAGCGGGGGGGAAGATCCGGCTTGCGGCGAACGACTCCCGTCCATTAACGCAGGCGTTGGACGCTCTCCAGCAAAAGTATGGATGGCGCGTCAATTACGAAGATCCTCAATACACTTCCAAACTCGACCTGATCGACGCAACGGGTCTGCAGGACAAGTCTTCCTATCCAAACGGCCACCATCGAGTGCCGAGCGGAGGATCTTTTGCGGCCGAACTCGGCGCTGCCCCCATGGGCGGATTGCCAGACGAAAAGAAAACTCTTCAAGCGCTTATTGACTCGTACAACCGATCAAGCAATCCGGGCCGATTTGAGCTCCGTGAGGATCGAACAGAGCAGGTCTTCGATGTGGTGGGCACGGCCGCTCACGATAACCAGGGCCGAATTTCTCAACAGCAAGCGTCGCTGGATTCAGCTATCACAATCGATGCGCAGGAGAGGACCTTTTCCGAGACCGTCGATCTAGTTTGTCAGAAGATCGCCGAGAAAGGCCATGTCACGGTTACCTTCGGAGTGCATCCGCTGGGTCTGGATCGTGTCCATGAGACAGTCGGCGGAAAGGACCTTAGCGCCCGCTCCCTTCTCCTCCGCGCAATTGAAGCGACAGGCCGCAAACTCTGCTGGCGTCTGCTCTTTGATCCCGACTCGGGCAGCTATTTCTTGAATGTGCAGCAGGTAAAACGGCCATGAGGAAAAGCCTCTGGCCAAGCGAGGCCATGACCTGAGCATGGGCCAACACCCCTAACCTGTACATACCAGTTCTGGCCCTCCAACCTGTTCTCTAAGGTCGCAGCCCATCTGTTCACCCGCCAACTACGCGCGGTTTCCACGGCGCTGCAACAAGGCACCCGCACAGCCCAGGGATTAGCGATATTGGGTTAGTGCATGTGGGGACTTGAAAAGTCCAATGGCGAGGGTAGAGTGCAAAGGCGCTACTTTCACAGTCCCATAACTCCCCCTAAGGGACGGCGCTATTTCGCAGGAGGAAAAATAACATGACACAAAAGATCGCAGTAGTTTGTAGTTTGTTTCTGGCTTTGGTCGTCTTTGCCGGTATGGCACAGGCTCAGAGCCCATATCGCGTTGATTACTTCTCCAACGCTAACACTGGGGGAGCTCCTGACGGCACCCTGAGGCTGGATAATGACGGTTCAGCCGCAGACGCCAATCTCTGCGCGGACATTTTCGTATTTGATACCAACGAAGAATTGTCCGAGTGCTGCAGCTGCCTGGAGACTCCGGATGGTTTGCGCACTTTGTCGATTAACAGCGACTTGACCGCGAATCCACTGACCGGCGTCATTCTAAGCACCGGCGTGGTCAAGGTTGTTGCTGCGGCAACCACCGGCGGCGCCTGCCCGGTTCCGACCCACATCACCTTGGTGAGTGGCGGCGAAATTCAGGGCTGGGCTACGCACATCCAGAACAGCAACTTCACCGTCACTGAGACTACCTCCCAGGTTTCGAACCTTAGCGCCGCTGAGGAAAGCAAACTGGCGAAGCAGTGCGGTGCGATCGTAGCGGTCGGCAGCGGCAAGGGCATCTGCTCTTGCGGCACGGGAACCGGAACATAGCTCTAACCCTATCCACCGGAAGCAGAGTTACAACTAGAACACAGTCACACGCCAGCCAACCCTCTTTCTGGCTGGCGTGTTGCTTTTGCACCTACTTTTGCCATCTGACGAATGGATTTCTGCCACAGGTAGGAAGAAGATGAGCGCGGGCGGCACCGTCCTTTTAGTTCGGCGCGCCGGTGGGTGAGCTGTCGGCGCTTGGCCGTCAAATGCGGGCAGCGTCGTCACTACCCGCATTCCCGCCGACCACCCATACCGAGTTACTGAATCGAACTGGCGGTATTGGAAAAAACGTTGTTAGCATTCGAGCCAATAAGGCGAATGGTACCAACTACAATAACCAGAATCACCGCTAACATCACCGCGTACTCTGCGATATCTTGGCCCTCGTCAGACCTGATGATATTTATCAAATTGGACATGGGAGCTCCGGATCTCCTTTCTTGCCCGGCGGACGCGGGCACTAATCCAGAAATAGAGGAACAACTTAGGATCGCCCGCTTATAGTTCCGATCAAAACCCTCACCTCATCCGCTGATGCTGGGTCGATTGTGATGACCGCTAAAGCCAGCAAGAAGGTGCGTCTTAACTGCCTGGAATTCAGGTTCTCGGACAGGCAACTTTGCCCACAATTCCTGAGCGGGTCGAGACATCCATTTTTGCCATCACCAGCCGAATAAAGGCCTTTACGGTATTGGCGCTGATATTCATACGCTGAGCAATCTCCTTGCTCGTGAAGCCCTCCAGCAGAAACTGCACCGTTTCCCGCTCGCGGCGGGTCAGGCCAAAACGTTCAGAAACCTCCAAAATCGAGGTCGCTTCATGGCTTTTCCTTTCGATCATGACAATTTGCAATCTTCCGGATTGAGCTAACTTGTTCCTAAGGTTTACAACGGGATCGAGCAAAAAGGATCGACAAAGATAAGTCCTCCTTGCGGATCGAACTTCGCCAGCAATTCCGGACAACGAGTGTCTTTGAACAAGTTTGGAACGGAGTCTATTAGCGACCCAGCTGTCCAGATCGTGAATTTGTTCGGGGCGTTCAGGAAATGTGAGTATCTGGAGTACTTCGGGATTGGAAGCGACCACCCTAAACCCAGCATCCACCAACATTACACCCCGCGCGGTCGGAGCACTATGCACTTTGTTCTCCCTCCAACGACTGCAGCTAGGAGCGAAAGCTCGCCGCGTAGGAACGAAATCGACTGCGCCGCAGAATGACCAGCAGGCGACCAACTACGAATCACTTTTCGCGGCGATCAACCCGAAACACCTCGGGTGTGCGCTCTTCCATCGGGAGGATGCTACGACACTCGTTGTCCCGCCACAAGCGACAATACAGGACATCTCGGGGCATTTCGGGACATCACCTGAACCCCACATCAACCGAACTTACATCTGCGGCTCTAAGCGCTGCAGACGCTGCTTGAGCGATTCGTATACTCCGGGGACGGAGAAATGCCCTGTGAACAACTCTCAGCTTCGTCTCACTCCGCTCGGTCCAGAATGCTTTATGCCTTTCCGCTGGAAGATCGCGTAACGGAGTCCAGGGGCCGGCCGGGCGGAAGTTGCACGTTCGGTCTGTCCTGGACGCCAGCTATTTCCGGAAGTATGACAGGCACCATCATATTCAATGACGGTGCTCCCAACAGTCCCCAGACTGTTGGGAGCACTGGCCTCTGTTCGCCCGCTCGTCTACGAGCTCCATCGTTTTTTGCGATCACCGCCTTCAGCATTTCTTTGTCCAGGCTCAGATCGATTACCATCTTTTTCAACTTCGTGTTCTCATCGCGCACCTGCTTCGCTTCCTGCCCTCACTCACATCCATCCCCCCGTGCTTCGCTTTTCAGGCATAGATCGTGTGCTTCGACACGCCACTTCTCGCGTCACATCTTCCGCGTTCCGCCGCCCAGCCTCTAACTGTTTCAGTGCCCCGATCATTTTGCGCTGATGGCTCTTCGATACGCTTCATTCCCCTTTCCTTCGACAACATCATACTTCGATTTGTTCGGAAACGGTGGAGCCGGTTTGCAAGTACCTTAAATGTGTACGATAACCCACAATAAAAGAACAATCATTTATGTCATCGATAGCAGCACTGCGGCAATGGCAATGAATCAATCAACGGGTTGATAGGGACTGGACTTTAGTAGGAGAGCGTGTTGTCATGTTATAACTAATAACATTACAGTAGTTAGATGGAACGCTATCTCAAACCGTCCGGCCGTCCTATTACCTGCGTAATCCACAGTGCTCACCCTCTTGTACTGTGTACCATTCGCGATGTCCTGGCTGCGCACGCCGACCTGGCCGGATTTATCAAGCCTTACTTTAACGCTCCGAAGCGCCTGAATAAGGAAACTCCCCACGTGCTGATCATCGACAGTTGTTCGGTTGACCGGTGGACGGAAGCGCTTCAGGAGTGGGAGGCTGAAGGCGCGTACACAATTTCCCTCTTATCCCTGGAGGCGCAGAGCAAAGGCGACGAACTGAAGATGTTGTATCTGGGCGTCCAGGGAATCATTGCGTTTACCGACGAGCGGCTGAACCAACTGCCGGAAGCGGTGCGGACAGTCGCGGATGGTAAATTGTGGGTGCGGCGCGAGACCCTGGAACAGTATGTTCGAGAAACGAACGGGTTTCTGACCCGGATGTCATCGTATGCCGCCGAACCGTTTACGCAACGTGAACAGCAGATTACAGGGTTGTTGAGACAGGGATTGTCGAACCGGCAGATAGCGAGCGTGGCTGGGATATCGGAGAGGACTGCGAAATTCCACGTCTCCAACATCTTGAGGAAGTATCAGATAGATAATCGCAAGCAACTGCGAGCAAGACAACCTGGCATAAGTGTCGCCTCCTTTAATTGCCCACCCGACCAAGTGTTAACCTCGGTTCAAGCCGAACCTCTGCTGCAATATCCGAGTACTGTCTTGAAAGGGGATCGCTAGAACCTCAGGCTGGGCAATCGATAAATGACGGCTGGACAGGTCCTGCGATTATTGACCGCACAGGTGTAAGGACAGGTAGTGTTACGTAAAGATCAGGAAGTCGCAGTCAATAAATATCGAGAAGTACAGTTGCAATCGGATGCGAATTCAACTAAATGTGTTTCCACTAGTTAAGTATCAATATGCGGGGGGACGGGTTCAGCCCTGCCTGGTGTTATAAAGTAACTTGTCCTTTTCTTTGTAACAAAAGAAGGGTATTCTGTGGCGGCAGCCTGCCTAAGTGCTCCTTCATACTTAGTAAGTAGCGACGCTGCTCTCCCGACTTAGCAGATCATGGTGTGTAACCGATTCATTCACGGAATCGACACTGTCTTAGGACGCTTTCTGGCGGCTCGCAGTCTCGGAGAGGCTGATAGCCGGGTAATCTATTTCTCAGGAAATGCGCGGTTGTCTGTGGAGGACGAAATAATTGAGTTGCTTATTTCGTTTAACAAGGAAGGTCGCGCTTCAAAGCTGAGAGAGCAAAAAACGCGAATCTGCCGGATCCACAATGACGATATGGGCAGTCTTGAAGGTACAGACGCGGACGGGATTGGTATAGGGGAGTTCTGGGGTGTTGCTGATGCTACGGTTCTCCCCACCCGTCGGAAACCTCTCGATGAGTTGATCGCAATTGCCGTCCGCCTCAGAGCAACGACGTTCAACTATGTTGAATTTGACTGTGCAGATTCAGGCTGCAGGGATGAAGCCTCGCAGGCATCAGCGCCACCACACCCCGAGACAGTCAAAGACGACGTGATTGGAGAACTCTGTAAGTCTCATAACCTGCAATACCGCGTCTTTCGGACTGCTCTCGTCGTAGAGGACGGAATTGTAGGGCCGATCCACAACGGCGCAGTCTTGTCGCGCTTTCTCTCAGCCTTGCACGCTTTCAAGTCGGAAATTGAGGAGCGGTCTCCCCAATACTTCGACTTTCATGCCCTTCGTTACGGAGCCGCAGGAGACATGTGGATCAATATGGTGCCTGCGAGCGTTGCGTCTGATCTATTAATTCGCATCGCGCGAACGGAAGGGACAGCCGGCTCGACCTTTTGGATCGCTGGGCCGCAGAACGTGGCTTTGGCGGACGTATGCGAACGTATTGGGTCGGTTTACAACTTGAGCCTGCTTCCCACTAGTGACGAAACGGCTCTAAATGCCGTTGATCGGGCTTTTGTCGACAGGGTGGCGGAGGTGAATGGTGGTATGGCGCGCGGCACGCAGGCCCCCGGCACGGCCGCGTATGTTGTGGCGGATGTCCCATTGGAGAACGGATTGCTCAAAGAAGAATCTCAAGGTGCGTGGCTCGAATCGATGCGCCGCAAGCAGGACGAGGCGTTGAATATACGAAGGAAACTAGCGGCCGATGTTCCTCATAAGCTTTCGCGGAAGACCGTGGCCAGAGAAAAATGCGAACTCACCTACTATGTTGGCGGGGATGCGAGTAGTACGGCGGTTGTCATTCTGAATGCATTGGGCCAAGGCTTGAACTACTGGTATCGCCTCCTCGAGAACCTGCTGTTCAATCATCGCGTGATTGTTTGGGAGCCGAGAGGCACGGTTTGTCCGCCCTTTCCATTTAGCTTGACTGATCAAGTGCATGACGTTGAGGCGGTTCTGCGGCAGGAGAGGATTAAGGCCTGTCATCTTATCGGTTGGTGCACGGGCCCCAAGGTTGCAGTCGATTGTTATCTTCGTAATCCCGAGACAATTCTATCCATGGTGTCTCTTAACGGCACACTCAAATGTGACGGAAGCTCCGATGATCTGGATAGTCCATATGAGCATCATCTTGAGTCATTATTCCGCATGCTGGTGCGCAAACCTGCGATGTCCTCGTCGATCAAGAAATCTCTGCAAGCGCGAGAGGAACTGAGCGAACGGGAAATGTTGGAAAACCCTGATCGTGAGGAAATGAGCGTGAGCGTGCTCTCTCGAATGAATCGAAACCTTAAATCGTACGTGCTGGCCCCCTTCGAGACGGACGAGACTGCGCTCAACTACGCGCACCAAATGGTTGATTTCTGGGCGCGAGACGTGCGGCCAGAGGCAGGCAAAGTCAGAATTCCTGTGTTGCTGATAAGTGCAGAGTACGATCAGGTGGCCAACCCCGCCGCCTCGGTCGATGCCGCCCGCCTGTTTCCGAAAGCCCGTCATGTGCCGATAAGGGGCGCAACTCACTACTGCCTCTACGACCGTCCGGAATTGGTCGCGAACTTATTGAAAACATTTGTTGCGGATCCAGACTCGTTTGTAAGTAAGCGGGAATAACGAGCGCGGGCTCCATTTCGGTCGAGAGTTCCGGTTTCCAAGAATATCTCTCCAGCGGTTGCGAAGGTGTTTCGGCGGGAGTACCTCATGGACCTAAGACAACTTACCTGGCATATTTCCGAGCAAAGACATAAGAACGAGATTGTCACCTTTGAGAAGGGTCAAATCGTCAGAAGAACGCACCAGCAGTTTTGTGACGATGTAACGCAGGCTTGTGAGCGGCTTAGGAATTGCGGAGTACAGCGTGGTATGCGCGTTGGACTTTGGGCTTGCAACTGCTACGAATGGATCGTCTACGACGTAAGCCTGTTGGAATTGCGAGCGGTCTCCGTGGCTTTCACCGACGACTTTGTGGGTATGAGCGCCGATGAGTTAATCGATAAATATTCGTTATCGCTACTGCTGGTGCCGGCCTCAGAAAAGACACACAAAAATGCGCGGCAATCTTCCGCCGTGGCTTTCCTGGATGCCGAAGACGCCGGCATAAGAGCCATTAAACGGGAAGCGCGAGAAGTCGACTGGGAGTACGAAAATACCGGGATGGTATTTTCCTCGGGATCGACCGGGAAATTAAAAGGCTTGAAACTGAGCCGTCAAGGGATTGAGGCGAGCGTCGATGCATTCACCAAGCTGGCCGATCCGAGGCCTGACGACTGCCTGCTGCTGTTCCTACCGATGTCCAATTTTCAGCAGCGGCTTATGTATTACTCGGCTTTGTGGTATGGCTTCGATCTCATTGTGACCGATCAGAATCGCCTGTTTCGCGCTCTGAAGGATTTGCACCCAACTATTCTAATCGCCCCGCCCATGCTCTACGAAGCCTTCGAGACGCGTTTTTTCAATCTTCCCGCCTGGAAACGTTGCGTGGCGCGCGCCGCGGGAGAAATTGCGCGCAGACTGCCTTCGAAACGTTTGGGCGAGAAATTGACCCGCAAAGTCTTCAAGGATGCGTACGAGGCGCTCGGCGGGCGCATGCGGTTCATGGTTACCGGGATGGCCCCCATTAAACGCTCGACCTTGGAGTTCTTCCGAACAATGCAACTCCCATTATTTGAAACCTACGGCATGACTGAGTTTGGCGGCATCGCATTGAACGTTCCCGGCGCCAACAGACTTGGTTCTGTGGGCTGTCCACTTCCGGGAGTCTCGGTGGAAATGGCCGACGATGGGGAGATTATCGCAATTCGCGAACACCGCATCGCTTCAACATATTTTGAATGCGCAGAGGGTGAGGCGGAGCAAACCTTCCTTAGCCACGACCGTGTGGCTACGGGTGACATAGGCCAGTTCGATGAAGACGGCTATCTTTACCTGATCGGGCGTAAGAAAGAGATGATCATCACGCCGGGGGGGGCCAAAATCCATCCGGAGATTCCGGAATCCGCAATCGATGCCTGTCCGGATGTGGCCCGCTCCGTCGTCTTTTCAGATCCGGATTCAAACGGGCTGGCGGCGGTGGTACTGCCCAGAAATCCCAATGACAAATCCGCCAAACATCGGATCCAAAAATTTGTGGATGAGATCACGGATCACAAGCCATCCCTTGTGGTAAGCAAAGTGATCTTCATTGACCATCCATTTTCCAGGGAAAATGGCTTCTTACGGCCCAACCTGAAACTTGATCGGAAAAAAATTGCGCAACATTTTCTTCATGGAAATGGAGAAGCCAAGCCTGTGCCCAGGAGCGCGTGATGTCACTTGACTCCCACTTTGACCGGCAAATCATCGATCTAGTTGCTTCCGGGGTCTCGGGAAAATTCAAGAAAGTGAAAATCACCGGAGCGACGAATCTGCAGAAGGAACTGGGAATGGATTCGATCGGAATGCTGGCACTCGTATTCCGCTTCGAAGAGTTGTTCGGCATTGACATGGCGCAGATGGGCGTCGATGTCAACATCGCCAAACTCAAGACAGTGGATGATCTGATTCAGGCGGGGCGGGACATACTCAGTAAAGCGCAGGCGGTCGGAGCGCACTGAAGCGGGATTGAGAAGAGGCGGCGTATGAAGATCATCGACTGTCACTGCCACGTTGCTTCCGAAGAGCACATCCCAATGTCGTTCGTTGAGGGATCGGTGGCGAATATGGCTGCCGCGCTTTCCGCACAGGGCCTGCCGTCGAGAACAAAGAAGCTCACCGCCATGTTCATGAACAAAATGCAGGATCCTCTGGGGGATGCCCTGGTACAGGAGATGGACGATGCGGGGATCAGCAAGAGCATTTTGTTGATCGCCGACTTTAGTTACGCCCTCAAGGATTGCAAGCTGACCATCGCAGAGTCCTTCACCCGGCATCGCGAAGTGCTGCGGCGGCATCCGGGAAAATTTGAAGTGTTTGGCGGCGTGGATCCGCGTTGGGGGAAGGACGGCCTTACCTTATTCGAGCGTTCTCTCACCGAGTTCGGCTTCCGCGGGTTCAAAATCTATCCCCCTTGCGGATTCAATCCCAGCGATGCGGCGCTGTTCCCTTATTACGAGTTGTGCGCCTATCATCAGGTCCCAGTCCTGGCTCATATTGGGCCCACTTCACCCGTGCTGGACTTTAGTATCTCCAGCCCGTTCCTCCTTGATGATGCGGCTCGGCGCTTTCCATCCGTGAATTTCATTTTGGCTCACGGGGCCGTGAGCTTCGTTGAAGAATGTGTGATGATGTGCCGATTCCGGCCTAATGTCTATCTGGATATCAGCGGATACCAGGCAACTCTCGGCTACGATCCGAGCGCTATGGCAGTGAAACAAATCCTATCCCAGGGCATCAATCATAAGGTGCTGTTCGGAACGGATTTTCCGGTTTTCCGGCTGCAAGGAGAGCAGAAAGATTTCTTGCAACCACTTCTGCGCGAAAACGGCGCGCTGGAAGATCTCAGCGACAGGGAAAAATCGATGGTACTTCACGAAAATGTGGAGCGTCTTCTGGAAACCGCTGTCAGTGTTGCCGCTGCGTAGTTGTTCGATAAGTTCTCGCCGATAGCTCGACAAGGTCTGATATCCCTTGAAGACCTAATCAGAAATAAGTTCTGACCGACCGTAGTTAGCGCGAACCGCTGCCATTGAATTGATGCTACGGCAATAAATCCAAACCACAAGCTCAACTAGGAGAAACAATATGTTAAGCAAGAACGAATTCAGGACAAAGTTGGAGGAAACTCTCCACAAGCGGCTCACGCTGGATCATCCAGTTCTGGTGACCATGGCCCGGCCTAAGAAAAATCTACCCCTCATTAGCAAAATGGCGCTTCAGGCCTTTCATTTAACCCGGGCCTTCACCGGCTATCTCGGAATGATTTATGGCTATTGCCCAATTCAAAAATCCAGAGTGGCATTGGCGGTCAACCTCTATGAGGAAGAGACTGGCGCGCTCTCCAAAACGGCGAATCACATGGACCTCATGGAACGGTTTATTTTGGCCTTGGGGTTGACCAAAGAACAAATTGAAAATGAGGTGCCGTTGCCGACCACCATCGATCTCATCGAATTCCGGCGGAAGCTTTGCGCCGATCCGAAGACTCTGCACATGGGGGCGGCCGCGGTCATGATCGCTTCAGAAGGCCAAAGCCTGGAGACAAAAGCGGGCAAGACCAAGGATCAGCTGATTCCCGAAATGTACGGACTGAAGCCGGAGGACTTGGCGTTTTTTGCAGTTCATGCCGTGGAAGACGTATATCACGTGGCCGATGGGCTGGATCTTGTTTCGGAACTGTGCACCACGGAAACCATGCAGAATGAAGCCATTGAAGCGATCGAAGGTACATGCGACCGATTCTGGCGCTTTTTTGATGGAATCCAGCAAGCGTATGAGGCACAGGGCCACACGCTCCGCGATACGACTCCGGTCGCCGTCAGTGCTTAGCATCAATCAGTGTCTAGGAGGTGCAATGTGAGTGTCGCACTTCGCAGTGCGTTTGCAGCCGATGAAGAGATCTCCGCCTTCCCCCTGGCCGCGCAGGTTAGTTCCAGTTATGCAGCCTTCCAGCAGGGTTTAATTGATTTTCCGGAGTTGCATGACAACATCATGCAGCTTGCGGAATTCATTTCATCTCGCCCGCAGAAGTTAACCGATGCAGACAAAACCCTCTTGACTATCGACCCCGAAACAATGCGAAATCTATACGCCGCCCACCGTTTCTGGAGAACCCGCTCCGACTCTGATTTTGTGCGGCGTTTAATCAAAGGCGAAGCCTGCATTTCAGATCATCCTTTGCATGATCAGGTTGAGGCTTTGGTTAAACGCGAACTGGAGCTGGTTTCTGGTGCGCAGTTGGCACGAATATTATTCGTCGGCAACGGCTCGTTTCCCATCAGCGCCATCCACCTTCACCTGCAAACCGGACTGCGGGTTGACTGTCTCGCGCGAGATCGCGATGAATTGGGAATCGATCAAGACGCATTAGGGTCCTGCGGGATCGAGGGGGGAGTGCAACTGTTGACCGAGGAGCAGGCAAGGGGATGTCTTGCTGAGTACGACTTGGTCCTGGTCGGGCTTCTGTTCAAGCCCAAGAAAACTATTCTCCAACTACTTCGCAAACGCTGCCGCCGGGGCTGTCACATTCTTTGCCGAACGTCTCATGGGCAGGGCCAGCTTCTCTATGAACCGCTGGCAGAGCGGGACATGCGCGGTTTCCACCGCAAGAGACTGCAGGTGGGCGAAGAACGGCAGGGAATTGCTACTTGGCTGCTGGAAGCCGCTGCCAGCGCTGTTGCAGATCTCCGCATGGAATGGCTGATGAGGATTGATAACGAGTGCGCTTCACAATTGTTGTGCCTGCTGAACCGGACACTACAGGAAGAAACCACGATCGGGTTTCCCGGACCGATCGATGAAGCGACCGGGCGCATCCTCATGGGTCAATTGGATAAGGACCTCGAGTCAGGTCACCGTCACGTATTAGTCGCCAGTAAGGGGGACAGGATAGTCGGGCAGCTTATTCTGTCACCGAATTCCTCGCCCAATCACCGCCACATTGTAGAGCTTACACGCGGGACCATTGATCCGTCCTTCCGGGGTGGAGGCCTTGCGTTGCGCGCCTTTCAGGAAGTGGCCAAGAAATGCGAACAGTTGGGAAGAGAGGTGATTTGTCTCGACGTGCGTGCCGGAACTCATGCCGCCATTTGGTGGCAGCATTTTGGTTTCAAGCAGTATGGATTGTTGCAGGACTACTCGCGAGTGGGAGACAAGAGGTACCAAGGGTTGTATTTGACTCAGACCACGGCGGAACTCAAGAAGCGCCTCGCGGAACTGGCCGCATCCACAGTATCCCAGCCAGCATTTCCAACTGGTTGACACGGGAGGGCGGTCCGTCGGTTAGAGCACGGCTACTCCGCGGCTAACCTATCTCCACCTATTTACTCCGAAGCCATTGGGACCGTAAGCGTCCCCGAAGGGAAGTTATGGACACTATGATCCACGACAATATTGCCGAGTGTATCGGGAACACGCCCGTAGTTGAGCTTCATGACAGCATGGTTCCAAAAGGTAAGCATCTGTACCTGAAGCTGGAATACTACAACCCAAGTTTCAGCATTAAAGATCGCACGGCGTTAGGACTGATTAAGGCCGCAATCGCGTCAGGCAGGTTAACTAAGGGCGGTACTTTAATCGAATCAACCTCCGGAAACTTGGGCAAGTCGCTTGCGATGCTAGGCGCAGTCTACGGCTTTCGAGTAATCGTCGTCATCGATGCCAAAACCAGCCCATCCCTCCTTCGCTACTGCGAAGCTTACGGGGCGCATATGGAGATGGTCCATGAAACTGACGAGAACGGGGGCTATCAGAAAACGCGCGTTGCCAGGGTCAGACAGCTGTTGAAAGAAATTCCCGGCGCGGTATGGCTGAACCAATATGACAATTCGGACAATCCGGATTTCCACTATTCAACAACTGGCGAGGAAGTGGCTGCCTTACATACGGACGCGGTTGTGGGTAGCGTCAGCACCGGGGGCCATTTGTGCGGAATTAGCCGCAAAGTGAAAGAGAGAAATCCGGGTACGACAGTGATTGCCTGCGATGTGGAAGGCTCGACCGTGTTTGGTGGGGTATTCCGTCCCTACCTCGTGAATGGATCGGGTTTAAGTTGGCGCAGCAAGAATACTGACCTCTCGATTTTGGACAAGGTCTGCATCCTCTCTGACCAGGATGCAATTTCGCTATGTCGCCTGCTGGCTAAAGGAAGCGGCTTGCTGTTTGGGGGATCAGCTGGACTCGTCGTGTGCGGGTCGCTGGCGTGGCTGAAGCAGACTTCTGGTCACAGCGTGCTCGCGATTATTCCCGACACTGGGGCCAACTATCTTGATCAAATCTATAACGACGAGTGGCTGGCACAAAAGGGGATCGGGCTCCTAAGCCGCTCGGAGTTAGAGGAACATCTCACGGTTAAGCCGGTGGTTGATGTTGAACAGTATTCTGCTGAGAAAGAAATCACCACTTCTACTCGGGGATATGCAATTGCTTTGTGATCGGGCAATCGCTATGTGTCTGTAGCCATAAATTCGACAGATAACACTATATGGGACTTACTGCAACAAATCAGCAACTGGAGCTAGACCAGTCGGCGGCCGTCGCCAAAGGCCACGCTTCAAAGGAATATAGACTTAAGGGCGTCGGCATCTTACTGTTCTACGCGCTGACCAGCGCCCTTCTGATTGGTTTGGATCGGCCACCGCGGCCCCTCGGCCAGCAAGCGCCATTGTCGGACTTTTCAAGCGCTCGTGCATTGAATCATCTAAGGGTGATTAGTCGCGCCCCACACCCAATCAACTCCCCAGAGCACGCGGTAGTTCGCGACTACATTCTATCTACTCTCAGGCAACTTGGAGTTAATCCCGAGATACAGAAAACAACAGATGTGAATCAGGCGGTTGGATTGGGAGGAACTCTTGAAAATATTGTCTGCCGGTTGCCAGGAACTGGTCGTGAGAAGGCCGTTCTCCTTGTCTCCCACTACGATTCTGTCCCCGCCGGACCCGGAGCCAGCGACGATGGCGCAGCAGTGGCGGCGTTCCTTGAAGCTGCGCGGGCGCTCAAATCGCTTCCGCCGCTGAGGCGAGATATTATCTTTCTGTTTACGGATGGCGAGGAGATGGGCCTGTTGGGAGCGCGCGCGTTCGTGTCCGAACATCCATGGGCAAGGGACGCCGCAATTGTGCTGAACTTTGAGGCGCGAGGAGTCAGTGGCCCTTCCATCATGTTTGAAACCAGCAGCCAGAATGGTTGGCTCATTAAGAACTTTAGCCAGGCTGCATCACACCCCGTAGCCAATTCGCTTTCGTATGAGATTTACAAGCGTTTGCCCAACAACACGGACTTTACTATATTTCGTCAAGCCGGATACTCCGGGTTAAATTTCGCCTTTATTGATGGAGTCGCGTATTACCACACTTCTCAGGATTCGCTTAAGAACATCAATCTAGGCAGCTTGCAGCACCACGGGGATTATGTGCTTGAACTCGCAAAGCGTTTCGGGAATATCACCAGCGATGACCCAAAGTCAGAGGACGTAATCTACTTTGATGTTCTTGGATGGTTTCTCGTCAGCTATAGACAATCTCTGTCTATTGTATTATTGACATGCAGCAGTGCTTTGCTGGCGTTTGCCTTGTGGCGTGGAGTGGCCATCGGAAATCTTCGGGTCCGCGGAATTGCAATTGGCTTCGTTTCTCTGATTGTGGAAGTAGTATTAACTGTGGCTGGAGCGTGGACAGCCTCGCGGTTAGTGTTTGCCGTCCAGAAGCCGACAATCGAGCAAGGCCTGATCTATCACAGTGGCTGGTACATCGTATCTTTCTGCGTGTTCGGACTCGCCGCTGGCGCGGTCGTGCAATCCTTGCTGGTGAAACGTATCGGTTCCGCCAATTTGATGGCTGGCATTGTGATTGGCTGGACGTGCTTGACGATCGTGGTAACTATCTTTCTGCCGGGAGGGTCATATCTATTTCTATGGCCTCAATTGTTCACGCTTGTGGGTTCGATTGCGATTTTTGCAGCCAAGAGTAGCTCGGTGTTCTTGAACAATATATTGCCCATACTCAGTCTGATACCAACTCTCGCGCTGGTATTACCGATGATGCATAAGATGTTCTTTGCCTTCGCCGCTCACTCGTCAGTAATTGTGAGTGGATTGGCGGGGCTTCTTCTTACCCTGACCACCGGTCAGCTTGTTCGGGACAGGGAGCCATGGCCGTGGGGAGTGCCCTTTGCGTTAGCAATAGGTGCAGGCATAACCTTGGGTGCGGCTGTACTTGTGTCTGCCATCTAGCTCTAGTAGCGGCCGAAAAGCAATGATCCCGCCGATGTTCCTGTCTAAGAAGATCGGCGACGATACAATGGGCAAAACTCGGGGTGGAAAGAGGAATAACTGTGGCTGCGGAGGAGAATCATAAACGCTTTATCGACCTGTCTCATTGTATAGAAAATGGCATGATTACTTATCAGGGTATGCCGGGGCCCGCTATCAGCGATTATCGTAGTCGTGAAGATTCCCGTGCGTCTTACACCGAAGGAGTTGAATTTCACATTGGCAGGATCGAAATGGTGGCCAATACAGGAACCTATATTGACTCTCCATTTCATCGCTATTCCAGTGGCAAGGATCTTTCCCAGCTTGCGCTGGAGTCGATTGCGGATTTGCCCGGGATCTGCATAGCTGCCGTCCACCGTTCGATTGACGTAGAAGCCTTGGAAGGAAGAGAGTTGGGCGGGAAAGCTGTACTTATTTGTACGGGATGGTCGCGATATTGGCGTACGGGGAAGTACGGGGAAGATCCCCCATTTCTTACCCGGCGAGCGGCAGACTTTCTGGCGAGCGCCAAGGCCGTCCTGGTAGGCATCGATTCCATGAATATTGATGACATTCACGATAAATCACGGCCGGTGCACAGTATTCTGCTTAACGCGAATATTCAAATTGTGGAACATCTTACCAACCTCGGAGAATTGGCAACTGGAACTTTTCGCTTTTTCGCAATTCCAGCACCGGTTAAGTCGTTTGGAAGCTTTCCTGTACGGGCGTTCGCAATCCGGGACTAAACTCAGCTTGTTAGGTTCGATCTCGATCGCCCCATCGCCGGACTCTATGTTATAGAATACGGTTCGAGCTACTGTGAACTGTGTTTAACAGTTAGGAACGAACTTATGGTCACATCTCCGACGCTTCAGGTCTATCAATTTCAGGCCGAAACCGCTCAGCTTCTTAGTTTGATGATTCATTCTCTCTATACCCAACGGGAGATTTTTCTCAGGGAACTGATCTCCAACGCTTCCGATGCGCTGGATACTTTGCGATTTCATACCCTAACCGAGTCGGGCTTGGTTCCCAGCGATCATAAGTATGAGATTCGACTTACACCCAATTTGCGGGCGCGGACTTTGACTATCAGTGATACCGGGATTGGAATGAGTCGGCAGGAACTCATCGACAATATCGGAACGATTGCGCGATCAGGAACGCGGGAGATGCGGAAGCGCATGAAGGATTCGCACTCTGCGGAAGCAGTCGCCGAATTGATCGGACAATTTGGCGTTGGGTTTTATTCGGCTTTCATGGTAGCTGAACATGTGAGCGTCATTACGCGTCGTGCGGGCGAGGCCACCGCGATCTGCTGGGAGTCTCGCGGCGACGGCACCTACACGCTTGCGGAAGCAGAGAAGTCGGACTGCGGGACAGAAATCACTCTGCATCTTAAACTGCCGGATGTGGAAAATGGAATTGACGATTATACGGATCGATGGAAACTAGCGATGATTGTCCATAAGTATTCCGACTTCATCGCCTATCCCATTATCTATGAAGGACCACCGCAAGAGCCGGGCGAGACGGAGGACGAGTCCAAGCAAGTTAAGATTGAAACCAAGACGTTGAACTCTCTGAAACCGATCTGGACGCGCAGCCGTTCTGAGGTGAGCGACAGTGATTACAAAGACTTTTACAAGCATCTCTCCAGTGATCTACTCGAGCCGATGAAAGTGCTACCGCTCAAAGCCGAGGGGACTGTCGAATATGAAGCGCTCCTCTTTATTCCCGCCCAAGCTCCTTACGATCTTTTTTACCATGGAGCCGAAGCAGGCCTCAGGCTCTATGCGCGGCGTGTGATGGTGATGGAGAAGTGCGAAGACCTTCTTCCCCGCTACCTCCGCTTTGTTCAAGGGGTCGTCGATTCCACGGATCTGCCGCTCAATATTTCCCGCCAAAGACTGCAACAGGACCGCCACATCGCACAGATCAGGAAATGGCTAACTCGTAAGGTGCTCGACGCACTCGCCGAAACGAAAGAGAAAGAATTTGGACTATACCTTAAAGTCTGGCGGGAATTCGGGAGAGCATTGAAGGAAGGTGTGAGCTCCGACCATGAAAATAAAGGAAAGCTGTTATCGCTTTTGCTGTTCGAATCAACCCATGACCCCCAGGAATTGACGACCCTAGCGGCCTGTGTCGAAAGAATGAAACCGGAACAGAACGAGATTCTGTATCTGACCGGAGAATCACGTAAGGTGATTGAAAACTCTCCCCATCTGGAAGTTCCTGCGCAAAAGGGTTATGAAGTGCTCTATCTAACCGATCCAGTCGACGAGTTAATGGTTCAAAGTGTCTATGAGTTTGAAGGGAAGCGTTTGAAATCGGTGACTAAAGGAAGATTTCAGCTGGGGACTGAGGAGGAAAACAAGCAGCGCGAAGAGCAATTGCAGGAAAGGGAAGAGAAGTGCGCGACTTTTCTGCAAGCATGCCAGCAAAGGCTAGATCCGTATGTCAAACAGATTCGCCTATCGAGGCGCCTGGTCGATTCTCCCGCCTGCCTGATTACGGAGGAGCATGAATATAGCCCGCACCTCGAGCGACTCCTGCAGAAAGGGAAAGGAGGGGGGCCGAAACAGCGCCGCATCATGGAACTCAACGCCGACCATCCGTTGATCGCACGACTGTACAAACGCTTTATATCGAATGCTCAGGATCCGGCGATTGGTGACTCCATCGAGGTGGTATTCGAGCTAGCACTGATGTTAGAAGGATCGGAGATTGCGAATCCTATTCGTTTGAATCAACTGACGATGGATCTGTTGCAGAATGCGGTATATCAACGACTGATTACTGAGGAGAGCCCAAATGCCTGAAGAAAAGGAAGACAAGACAATTTACAAAGTTGTGCTAAATCATGAAGAGCAATACTCGATCTGGCCCGCGCATCGCGAAAACGCTTTGGGCTGGAAGGATGGAGGCAAGAGTGGCACGAAAGAAGACTGTCTAGCGTACATAAAGGACGTCTGGACTGACATGCGGCCACTTAGCCTGAGAAAAAAAATGCAGGACCAAGGGTTGGGTTGAAGGTTGTTGAGTGACTGTTCTGCGTGCGTAACAAATTGCGTATGTATCCTGAAGTAAGGCCTGTGCCGACTCGAGTGCCCGCCACTTGTAACTAACTCGCAGTCAGGATGTTAGTTGCCATACGTCACACCGCTGTTCTATTTGTGAAACAAATAAACTCTGGTGTTGACAACGCAAACATCACGCGTATACTCCCCTCGCCGGAGTTAGGACAGCAAATTGTGTTAAGGCTGCGGTGAAAGTAGTGTCACAAGTAGACGGCCTAGGTGATTAATGCGTCGATGGCCGACAACAACCGCACCCGGAGCGTTGCTTAAGGGTCGCTTCGGAATGCCGATACTGCTCGGGAGGATACCTGATGGCTCTGGATTTGCAAAACGCGGATGGTAAGTGGATCGCTTTACACGTCCGACAGCGAAGTGAAAGTCGAGTTGCAGCTTTGCTGAGTGAGGGCGGTTACCGCTCTTTTCTTCCCTTATCACAACATAACCCTCAACGTGTCTTGTTTCCGGGATATATCTTCTGTCTGTTCAACTCCGGCGTTGCTTTTTCATTGGTGAGAATACCGGGCGTCTCGGGGATCGTGAGTTTTGGGGGCAACGTGGGAACCGTTAGCGAAGATGAAATCGAGAGTCTCAAGGTTATCGACCGGACTATCGCCGATCCCCAGCCATGGCCGTATATCAGTGTTGGTGAAACCGTCATGATAACTGCCGGTCCCCTCCGAGGCCTTACGGGATATTATGTGCGGGAATCCGGGAGGGACCGCATAGTCGTTTCGGTGACACTCCTCTTGCGGTCGGTCGCGCTGGAAGTCGCGCGGGAATGGATACAGAGTGTTCCCGCTCGAAAGAGCTTTCAGTTGACGGCGCCGGTCGCACGCGCAGCGTGGCCATCAAGCAATTGCGCATAATTACGATATCTCATCAACCGCTTTTGAAAATCGACTTCGAACAGCGAATGCCCGTTGTCTTACACAGTAGCTCGCTTGCGGATAAGTTGTCTTCGCGTCCCCGACTAATCCGTCTAAACGCTTGTTGAGTTCGACCGACGATGGCAACCCGATGCAACCGGTAGATCCGATCCCTTCAGCGAAGTATCGCACGATTACCTGCGGACCCCAGAAACAGATGAGTTCTACTCAAAACAAACGTACAAGTCCCTGCGATGTTTGAGGGATTCTTGGCGGTATGGGACCTCTTACCTCCGCTGAATTTGTCAATACTATCTATCAGGAGGCCATCGGCGGAAAGGAACAGGAAGCACCATCGGTGGTTCTCATTTCCGACCCTGCAGTGCCCGACAGGACCGAGTTCTTTGGAGGGCAGATCCGAGATGTTGCGGGAGAGGTTGACCGCAGGGGTAGAAGCCTTGGTGTCAATAGGGGCGACCCGGGTCATCGTGTGCTGATCGTGTGCTGTATGACGATTCATCCCACTGGTTCAACAGCAACCGCGTTTGCGCGAAAAGGTCGTTTCAGTTTGCGAGAAACTGTTAGTCGCGTACGTGGTGATGCCGGGGGAGAAGCCAGTTAACTATCTGCAGGAGGTTGAAGCAACAGCTTCCAGAATACATAATACCTGCTCATTAGAAGCGGAGGGGCCAAAGCGCTTGCTCGGGGAGTGGTTCCAATGGGCCGGTGGCGGAGTAGAAGTGTATGCGGTTCCAGGTGCTCATTACACAATGATCAGGCGCCCCAATGTTATCGCGATAGCCGAAACGTTGTCGCGCACAATTGGACAATTTCAACGACAGTGCCGCAGTGGTCGCGGGAAGCCGGACAAAAAATTAAGCAGGCCGTTCACTAACACTAGGTTCTGAAGCGACTACAATGTGAATGTCATTCTGACGCATCCTTGCTGAATCTTCCGAGAGGTGCGACTGGAGGTTAGAGTCATGAAAGTAGTTCCCGGTGAACGGGTTCATTACGATGCATGAGTTCCCGGACAAATTCTGGCAATTAATATATTATGTGGGTTTATGCGGAAAGTAACAGGGTATGTTGGACAGAGCGGGTTATTGCGAACCCAATGTCTTTGAAGAAGTCTCGGCCCGTCCCGGATTAATCGTGCTTTAGCACGAAAGGCTCCCTTTAGGTGAGCTCTCAGTAACCAACTACAGAGCACCGATAGATGGGATTATATGGAAACGATTTTGCAGGATATTCGCCTCTCATTTCGAATCTTAATCAAAAATCCCGGCTTCGCGGTAGTAGCCATCATGACCTTGGCGCTCGGAATCGGAGCCAGCGCGGCAATGTTTGGCGTAGTGAACGCGGTGTTGCTGCGTCCGCTTCCTTTTCACGACCCTAACCGACTAGCCGCGATTACTACGACAAATGTTCCACGGAATAGCAGGGTCTCGCCCATCTCCTATCCGCTGTTTCTGGATTGGCGGGCACAAACGCACAGTTTCGAGAGCATGTCGGCATGGCATCTGGTGGATTTCACACTTGTTACCAGCAGCGACTCAGTCCACCTTACAGGGACTGTGGCCTCCGCGAATCTTCTTGCCACACTGGGAGTGGCTCCAGTTCTGGGCAGAGGATTTAGTACCGAGGAAGACCAACTCGGGTCGAAGAACCTTCCAGTGATTTTAAGTCACACGCTATGGCAAAACCAGTTTGGCGCTGATCCCAATATTGTGGGACATTCGGTCAATTTGGACAACCAGACCTTTACGGTGATTGGAGTTATGGGTCCGGGTTTCCAGTTCCCAGTGCAGAGTGACCCGGTGGATGTGTGGACCACAATTGCCCTCGATGCCGAATCTACTGCGTATGGGCCGCCATTTACAGAGCAGCGTGGCGTTAGCTATCTCGACGTGCTTGCGCGCCTCAAACCGCAAGTCCAGATTCGGCAAAGCGAAGTCGAGTTGAATACTGTACAGCAAGCACTGAATAAGGCTTACCCGGAAAATCGTCCGAGGGCCGTTAACATAAGTTCTGAACTTGATCAAGTTGTCGGCGACCTGCGCGCACCTTTACTGTTTCTTTTCGCCGCTGTAACTCTGGTACTAATGATCGCATGTGCTAATGTAGCCAACCTGCTGCTGGTGCGATCCACCTCACGTCATCGTGAGATCGCGTTGCGCTTTGCCCTGGGTGCCGACCGGACGAGCATCGCACGCCAGTTGCTCACGGAGAGTGTTGTACTATCTGTAATCGGCGGGGCGGTTGGCCTCTTACTTGCTGACTTGGCACATATCCTCTTACGGTTTGTACCGAAGTCCATTAGCCGAGTCGCCGATGCCGGAATTGATTTCCGCGTGCTCGGTTTCACATTCTTGGTTGCCATTCTCACAGGCTTGATCTTTGGTATGTTCCCGGTGTTGCAAAATTGGCGCGGGCCACTCCTCTCGAGCCTGAACGAAAGCAGCCGAGGCGGTACTGGTGGCCACCAGCACCAGCGCGTGCGCAGTTCCATCATCGTTGGAGAAGTAGCCTTGGCGATGGTGCTACTGTCTGGTGCCGGACTGTTGTTACAAAGCCTGATACGTCTTCTTCACGTGGACCCCGGGTTTGCTTCCGATCACACTATTGCATTCAGCATCAATCTACCCTCCAGCTATGTAGGCGGAAAGCGCGTGGAGTTCTATGACCGGCTCCTGGAGAACATCAGAACGATACATGGAGTAAAAGCGGCCAGCGCAGTCCGGGGATTGCCGTTAGGTTCTGATCAAGATCAAATCTCTTCCACCTTCGAGATAGCGGGCCATCCAGTTAGCGATTCGGAGCGCCCCGTTACACCTGTACGAGTTAGCGCACTCGATTATATGCAAACCATGAAGATAAGGTTGATCGCCGGACGGGAGTTTAGCACGAGGGATGATGATCGCTCGCCTCCGGTCATCATCATTAATCAGACCCTTGCTCGAACCTTTTTCCCGGGAGAGGATCCAATTGGCAAACAAATGTCACTCAACTACAATTTCGCATCCGGCACTCCGGCGCGAGAGATCGTCGGGGTTGTAGGCGATGTGAAATATAATGGACTCGGAAGGGCCTCTGCAGCGGAAGTCTACTTGCCTGAATCGCAGATCATGACCGGCACCATGGCGGTAGTTGTACGGTCAATTGTTGACCCCGAAAGCCTGATCCCGGAGTTGCGGAGCGCAGTAAGGACGCTTGACAAGCAAGTTCCGTTGCGCGATATAAAGACTCTGGATTCGTATGTGAGCGATTCTGTCGCAACACCTCGTTTTGACACGCTTTTGCTGTCGATCTTTGCGCTCGTCGCGCTTATTTTAACTTCGGTAGGCCTTTACGGCGTGGTTTCCTATTCTGTGGCCCAGAGAACACGTGAAATTGGCATCCGGGTTGCTTTGGGGGCACAACCGCGCCAAATTTCTGTAATGGTGATCCGGCAGGGTATTGTTCTGGGTGTCGTCGGCGTAGCGGCTGGTTTGGCCGGTTCATTCGCCCTCAAACAAATTGTGTCGGCATGGCTATATGGAGTCGGGGCGGCCGATATTGGTGTTCTCATCGGCATTGCTGGTCTGCTGATTCTCACAGCCTTCGGTGCGAGCTACATTCCCGCACTTCGTGCAACCAAAGTTGATCCAGTTATCGCTTTGCGCCAAGAATAGGCACTTATTCCGCGGCGCGAAGTTGCTCGCTAGTATCCATCGCTGTTCCTTAGCGCAGGACAAGGCAGACCGCAGTCCTAACACTGCCCACCGCAACCCGAGGTTTTGGTAAGTTAGTCGGTCTTACAAACACGAGTGCCGCAACTAACGCCATCGTATAGTCTCCTCTTAAACCACACAATAGGGCAAAGCTACCAGCCTCCGGCATCACAATCCTTAAGGAAGAACACAAATGTACAAAATATCCCTAATCAACATGCCATTTGCCAATCTCGGGCTCCCGTCGATCGCGCTGACCCAGTTGAAAGCGGTGGTAGAGGCGGAGTTCCCTCGTCAAGTGTCGGTCGATATTCTTTATCTCAGTCATGATATTGCAAAGTACCTCGGGATTGAACTCTATGACTTTCTAACCAACTCGATGGAATCCTTTAATACCGGGCTGGGAGACTGGATATTTAAACGGGTTGCTTTTCCTGACTGTCCTGACAACACTCTGAAGTATTTCACACGATATTTCCCCGCGAAGACGCCAGATATAGAGCGGCTGAAAACGTCGATACTAAGTAAGCGTCAAGGGCTCGATGTGCTATTCGATGAATTGATCTCGAAATATGAACTTGAGAAAAGCCAAATGGTGGGGTTCACTTCAATGTTTATGCAAAACCTTGCCAGCTTTGCCATGGCTCGAAAGCTGAAAGAGCGCAGTCCGGGAGTAATCAATGTAATTGGTGGCGCGAACTGCGAGTTTCCAATGGGTGGGGTGATTGCGCAGCGGGTCGAGAGTATCGACTATGTCTTTTCCGGTCCCGGTCTCAAAAACTTTCCAGCTTTTGTGCGGCATTGCATGGAAGGGGATTTGGCAAAGTGCCAAACCCTTCGCGGAGTGTTCCACAAAGGTTCTTCCGTGCCGAGGTCAGGTGAGGCAACCATTGGAGAAGATATGAGCATTGATACTCCGATCAAGCTCGATTACGAGCCTTTCCTGGATAGGTTCGAGAAGTATTTTGCCGATACAGGCGCGAAGCCCGTATTGCCGTTCGAGACGTCCCGCGGCTGCTGGTGGGGAGAACGGGCCCACTGTACGTTTTGCGGCCTGAATGGGCTGTCCATGGCATACCGGGCGATGAAGCCCGAAGTGGCAATCGATCTTTTTCAGTCCCTTTTTCGTTATTCGGACAGGATTTCCCGCCTGACATCGGTGGACAATATTCTGCCTAAGAGTTATATGAAAGAAGTATTGCCGTTTCTTGACACTCCTGCGGGCCTGGAAATTTTCTATGAAGTCAAAGCCGATCTTAGCGAAGAAGAAATTGGTATTCTTGCCCAAGCTGGAGTCAAACAGATTCAGCCTGGAATTGAAGCCCTCGCTACATCTACTCTGAAATTGATGAAAAAGGGCACTACCGTGTTCCAGAATGTAAAGTTCTTGAAGCTGTGCGCTTTATACGGAATCACGCCGCACTGGAACCTTCTGCTTGGATTTCCAGGGGAGGGTCCGGAAAGCTATCGGCGCTACGTCGAATTACTTCCCCTGCTGGTCCACTTACAGCCTCCGTCCGGAGCGTTTCCAGTGCGGTTCGATCGCTTTAGCCCTTATTTTTACAAGGCGCAGGAATATCATCTTGACTTGCATCCGTTGGATTTCTACTCAATGGTGTATCCCTTTGAATCAGCGGACTTAGACAATCTCGCATACTACTTTGCCGATAATAATATTGCTGCGGATTATTTCACTACCATGGCAAAGTGGATTGGTAAAGTGCGCGCTAAAGTCACGGCATGGCAGAACCGCTGGCAAGATAAGCGGTACGATGTGCCGCCTCGGCTTTGTTTTCAGGACAACTCGCGAACTGTCTATGATTCTCGGTCCGGTTCGGTGATCGAACACTCGCTGGGCGCGGCTGCTTTGAGTATCCTCGAAAGTCTGGCGAAGCCTACGCGGCTGGAAGATATCGTGAAGGTCTTTTCGGAGGAAAAAGGTTTTGATGCAGTAAATGAGATCGAATCGCTTGAGAAGAAGGGCCTTGTGTTCCATGAAGGAGAACGGTTCTTTAGCCTCGTTCTTGAGAATAAGAACGAAAAACAAATTGCCAGTACGATGCCTTACGCTATTGGGGACGCGCGACACGCAGCCAAAGCTCTTTACGGAAGCACGGTGTAAAGCGCAGAGTCACTACTGTTAAGAACATGTCTACTAGCACTATGGCAAATCTGTGGGTTCCTCGCTTCCGTCCGAATGTTGGTGCATTTCTTCGGGTGTTTTGCTTGCCCTACGCAGGAGGCGGGGCAGCCGTATATCGCACGTGGGGCGATGTTTTGCCCAGAAGTGTGGAAGTGTGTCCTGTACAGCTGCCGGGCCGCGAAATGCGCCTTAAGGAGCGAGCTTTCTCCAGTGTCTTCCCGCTCGTGGAGGCCATGGCGCCGGCTCTCGCACCCCTGCTGGATAAGCCGTTCGTTCTTTTTGGACACAGCATGGGAGCTCTGGTTGCTTTTGAATTAGCCAATAGGCTCCGACGCGACCACAATCTGCTTCCCGAAGTTTTGTTCGTCTCAGCGCGGGTAGCGCCTTCGGCCCAGTTGAAGCGCCGGCCTTTGAGTAAGCTGCCCGATGATGAATTGATGGAAGAGATACTCAGCCTGAATGGCACCGACAAAAACGTGCTCGATCATAAAGAGTTGTTAAAGCTGACTCTGCCAACACTGCGTGCCGATCTTGCCCTGCACGAAGACTATAAATATTCGGACGAGCCGCCCCTCCAGTGTCCAATCGTTGCATTTGGCGGGTTGCGGGACCCCAAGATTGACGTGGGAGGCTTGGAAGGCTGGCACCATCACACCACCAGTTCGTTTGCCAAGAGGTTGCTGGCCGGCGACCATTTCTTTATCAGTTCGCCACAATCGTCTTTTCTCAACGTGTTTGCTCTGGAACTGCAGCGAGTCGTAGCAAGTCTGGGGTCTCGGAGCGTTCCCGCACATCTCTCCAAAGAAACAATCGAGATTACTCAGCGCTAAGAACGGATGCCGAATCGTGATACCGGTTCAGCCCTTCCCGTCCGGCTCTCAGCAAAGCCAGCCCTTTCAGCAAGTCCCTCCCCGACCCATCGGTCTAGACCCTCAGTAGGTCCGCCTCGCTGCAAAACAGGGATGCACCTCTCCAGGCTGGGCTTGAGTATGTCTTTCGCTACTTACAGAGTGTTGCGCTTCGGGCTTGAGATCTGCCACAGCGCTGCCAGTGAATTTGCTGCCGCTTCGAGGGCAGCTTTGGAGGATTCAAGTGTGATTGCTCCCTCTTTACGAGGGCGGAGGATGGGTTGTTTAGAGACGGGGATGCCGCTGGGGTTCAGCCGGTTCAACGCTCCTTCGAAAAGCTGCTTCCACCGCTGCTGGTCAGGTGGCTGGGAAATTGTTTTGCGGTTCATATTCAGTCCTCGATCTGACCAGTCGATTCTGATCGATTCCTGCCTTGTGCAAAATAGGGTGATCGCCTGAGCGCGGGGACATCCGCTCCCTATAATCCGAGCCATTTTGTCTTAGCAAGCCAGATTCGGCTCGGTTTTCCAGAGGTTCATGGGATACGATCCCTCATGAACATTCTCGACCTGGTTGTCGGCAAGCCCATCAAAACCACCGATGAACGCGCCGAACAGATTGGCCCGACGCAGGGAGTGCCGATTTTTGGCCTGGATGGGCTCAGTTCAGCCGCCTATGGGCCGGAGGCGGCGCTCAGCCTCCTGATTCCTCTCGGTCTTCTCGGCGTCCACTATATCGTTCCCATTAGCGCGGCCATCATTGCATTGCTGGTGATCGTGTACTTTTCCTATCGCCAGACCATTGCGGCTTACCCTTCCGGCGGCGGCTCGTATACGGTGGCGCGCTTCAATCTAGGAGCGCCTGCCGGACTGCTTGCGGCGGCCGCGCTGCTCGCCGATTACATTCTTACCGCTGCCGTGGGAATTTCTGCGGGGGTGGGAGCCCTGGTTTCTGCCGTTCCGACATTGTTGCCGCACACGGTTTCGATGTGCGTAGGCATTCTAGTTGTTATTACTATCCTCAATCTTCGCGGGGTTCGCGAGGCCGGCAGCATTTTTGCGGTTCCTACGTATTTGTTTGTCGGCACTCTTCTTGTAACCATCGGCGCGGGTGTACTTCGAGTGCTGTTCAGCGGCGGGCATCCAACGGCGGTAGTAGCGCCGCCGCCTGCGCCAGCCATGACGGAAGCCGTTACGTATTGGCTTCTGCTGAAGGTTTTTGCGAGCGGGTGTACCGCTTTGACGGGCGTTGAGGCCGTAAGCAACGGAGTGAAGGCCTTCCGCGAGCCGACGGTAAAGAACGCTCAGCGGACCTTGACCGTGATTATTTTTCTTCTGGCCGTGATGCTGGCGGGTATTTCTTATTTGGTTAAGGTTTATGGAATTGCAGCGACTGACCCGGGCCGGCCCGGCTACCAAAGCGTCCTTTCCATGCTTACCGCCGCGGTTTTTGGAAAAGGACTCTTCTACTATCTAACCATCGGCTCGATTTTGGTTGTGCTGTGTTTGTCGGCGAATACGGCGTTCGCCGATTTTCCTCGGCTGTGCCGCGCCATCGCGCAAAACAACTACTTGCCGCACGTCTTCGGCTACCGAGGGAGGCGGCTCGTCTATACCTACGGAATCGTCGTACTTGCCTTGTTATGCGGCGGAGTTCTCCTGCTTTTCGGAGGCATTACGGACCGGCTCATCCCGCTTTATGCGGTGGGTGCATTCATGGCGTTCACTTTGTCGCAAGCTGGCATGGTAATGCACTGGCGAAAAATTCGCGGGCCGGGCTGGGTGAAGAGCGCACTGGTAAACGGTTTGGGGGCAACCGTTACGGGCGTGACCACAGTCGTTGTGCTGGTGGCGAAATTTGTGGAGGGTGCGTGGATTACTCTGCTCTTCATTCCCTTCACGATTACTTGCTTCGTGCTGGTGCGCCGCCACTATCACGCGGTGAATGTGCTTACCAGTTGCAAGAATCCTGTGAATGTCGCTGGGCTGAGCCAGCATCCGATCGCGGTGATTGCCATTGATCGATGGAGCAACATTACCTGCCAGGGTATCCAATTTGCGGCCCGGCTTTCTCCGGAAGTGATTGCCGTGCATGTGGAGCCGAACGAGCATTCCGAATTGCTGCAAGACGACTGGGAGCAATATGTCGAGAAGCCGTTTCGCGCGGCCAGTAAGGAACCGCCGCAGCTGCACGTTTTGCCTTCGCCCTATCGCTTTGTGATTATTCCGTTTGTGCAGTTTGTTCTTGACCTTTCGAAGAAGCATCCCGATCGCAGCATCGTCGTCGTTATACCGGAGTTAGTGGAAGACAAATGGTATGAATATTTTCTTCATAACCAGCGGGGACGAATGCTGGAATGGGTGCTCCTGGCGCGCGGGAATGAACGGATTTTCACGGTAAGTGCGCCGTGGTATGTAGGCAGACGGCAGCGATGATTTAGGGGCGGGCCAGGAGCTCTCGCCTCGCCTTTGTGCCCCGACCCGCGCATAGCTTTACTACTTGCTGAGCTGCCCGATAAAAACTCCATAAGGATCGAGGGACACTTCCTCGCCCTTGGTGGTTGACTTAGTACTTAACAGGCTCGAAGTGGAAGCGAAGCCGTTGCGCTTCAGGTCCAGATCGAGCTTCTGCGGCTTGTCCGACATGTTCAGGGCAACGATCACCGTCTGGTCCTTATAAATTCGCAAATACGAAAGCACATTCGGATCGCCTTCATTGATCGCGAGGTAGCTTCCGTCGAGGAGCGCTTGATTGGTGTGCCGCAGTTTGAGCACGTGCTTATAGAACTCCAGGACTGAATCTGGATCTTTCGATTCATCCGCAACGTTGTGAGTTTTGTAGGCTGGAGGCACCGGCAGCCAAGGCTTTCCTGTGGTAAACCCAGCATTCTCGCCGCTGTTCCACTGCATGGGAGTGCGTTCGCCGTCGCGGCCTTTTTCTTTGGGCCAGCCTTTGCGGCCGATCGGGTCCTGCACGTCCTCCTGGCGAGTGGGAGGGGTGGTCTTCATTCCGATTTCTTCCCCGTAGTACATGATTGGTGTTCCGCGAAGTGTGAGGTAAAGCGCCGCCATCAGTTTTGCAATTTCGTCGTTGTGCTTGCCATCGCCGTAACGGTCGTAGGAGCGCACGATGTCGTGGTTGCTGATGACGAACGTGGGCCAGCCGGAGGCGGCGTTCACTTCCGCAATTTGTTTGCGGAATTCCGCGGGCGAAAGCTTGTTGACCATGGTGAAGAGAAAATCCATGGGCAACTGCAACTCGTTGTTGCCCTTGCCGTAGTACTGGTTGAGCTCGGCAACGTCCGCCGTCCAGGTTTCGCCGATGAGGACAGCATTGTGTTCGTCCGCGACCTGGCGCAACCCACGCAGGATATCGTGCACTTCGGGCAACTTGGTATTGTTCTTGTTTTCCTCGAATGGATCTCCGAAGGCATTCTTTCCGGGATGAGCGATGGGGTTATCCTGCAAGTTTGGATCTTCGAACAACGTATCGACTGCATCCAGCCTGAAGCCAGAGACGCCGCGCTTGTACCAGAAGCGGGTTACGTCGAACATGGCATCCTTCACCGCAGGGTTACGCCAGTTTAGATCCGGTTGCTCGGGATAAAAATAGTGGTAATAGTACTGATTCGTCGTGGGATCGAACTTCCAGGCTGACCCCCCAAAAGTTGAGACCCAATTGTTGGGAGGCTGTCCCGGGCCGTTTCCGTCGCGCCAGATATACCAGTCTCGATACTTCGATGTGCGCGACGATTTTGAATCGAGGAACCATTTGTGCTGATCGGAAGTATGGTTGACTACAAAGTCGAGGATGATGTGGATATCGCGCTTCTTGGCTTCGCTGGCGAGGTTGTCGAAGTCAGCCAGGGTCCCATACATGGGGTCGATATTTTCGTAATCTGAAACATCGTAGCCGAAATCGACTTGCGGCGAAGGGAAGCAGGGGGAAATCCAAATAGCATCCACGCCAAGATCTTTCAAGTAATCGAGTTTGGACGTGATGCCTTTCAGATCGCCAACGCCATCATTGTTGCTATCAGCGAAGCTGCGCGGATAAATCTCATAAAAGACGGCGTGCTGCCACCATTGATGGCCTTCGGCATCGACTGCCTGAGAGGCTGTTTGCGCCGGAGCAGTCAGACAAAAAGCGCAGAACAGTGCAAACAGAATTGCTATCGATGGCATCGTTTGATTCATGTATCGGCCTCCAACGCTAATTCTTTGGACTCGGCGCGCGGCGAATTGACCGCGGGTCGAGCTTACGCTGTCGGTGCATCATCTCGCAACTTACTAAGTTGGGGCAAAGTGGATAAGCAGGGTTCGATGAACATACCCTTCTCTTTCTCCGCTCGGGAAGTTGATGCGAATTCTGCCCTGTCCGGTGAGAGTAGCATTTTCTACGGAGACGATCTGAGCAGGATTCCAAATGCCAAGCTCGTATACATTGCCGGGTACGCCTGAAACTTCGACTCGTAGTTCAGTGCGGGAAGCATTCCAGGACTCTGAGATCACACGCAAGGCATGGCTGGCGCCGCCTAGCGGAGGAAGTCCGTTGTTCAGGGCAAGACCGAAATCTTGTCTAACTTGGATGACCAGGTTATTGAGTCCCTCATTCACGGGAAATCTTGTGGATAGATGCTGATCTTCGGTATTCGGCTGAACCTGAAACGGCAAAGGTTTCCCGTTCAGCGTCGCGGAAACAATTTTGGCGCGCAGACTGAATGCTGGCGAAAACTCGACCCAGCAATCTCCCTTGCCGGTGCGGGTTACTTCGAGAGTAGCGCTGTCGATCGTCTTGTGAAATGTGAAATCCACGGTGACCGGTCCGGCTTGAATGTTGCGGATGGCGAACGATTCCCAGTCAGCTGGCAAATGCGGGGCCAGCGTGATTTCACGATTCGGTGTGTCGGTACGCAGGCCGAACAAACCGCGCAGAATCGGACTCACAACCATAGCCGCCGACCAGATCTGATGCGGCGAACTGGTGGAGAAGGACTGGTAATAGTCGCCAGACAGGACTTCCGTATCGTGACCGAGTGATCCCTCGAGGGTGAGCAATGCGTTGGCGCGGAGATTCGAATACGCGGGCAGGGCGCGATGATAGCGGTACTCGCCTACAGACGCCCATCCCGTGAAGAGCGGCCACACCGATCCGAAATGATATCCCGAAGGATCGTAGAGTTTCGAATTGGAAGAAATGATGCGCATGCCCCAGTCGGTCTGGTGATCGGCGTCGGCGAGGCGAGTAATCATTTCTTCCGCATGAGCGGACTCGGGCAATTCAAACCACATAGGCACGGTGGCAAGCACACTGGGCTCATTCGCCCGCTGATTATTTTTGTCCAGGGCGTAGGCGTAAAGGTTCTTATCCGGAGACCAGAACGCCTGATCGAGTGCCAACCGTCTGCGCTCGAACTCCAAAGTTAAATCTCTCTGGACGTCACTCTTGCCAATTAGACCGGCGAGATGGGAAAGCGAGCGCAGAGCTTCCGTGCCGAGTGCGCTCTGGTAGTACTCGGTTTCGACGGGAAGTAGGGGGCCGCCTTCCACCCAACCATGGCCGATTCCGTAGTTTCTCGGAAAACCTTGTTCATCGTAGGTCGAGCGCAGAAACTGATAAGCCTTCCAAACCCGGTCCCAGTTTTCGCGGGCGAACGCCACATCCCCACTCTGTGTCACGTAATCGTTTGTCGCAATGATGAACAAAGGCGTGGCGTCCGCCGAGGCATAAGGGTAAGGAAAATCTTTAAACCAGGGAACGAAGCTCGCGCCCTGCGCAATCTCGTGCGGAAGTTTGCCGTCGTCGCGCTGATACTTGGCGATGAATTCGATCGCGGTTCTAGTGGTGGAGAAATCTCCCGCTGCGTTGAGCGCGAATGAAGTCCAGAACGAATCGCGGCCGAAGAACCAGGCAAATCCCGGACGCTGGCCTGTGCCCGAGGTCCGGTATCCGGCGACAAGGCCAGTGCCCAGATAGGGGTTCGTTACCAGGCCTTGGATCAGGCTGACGCGGGCCCAATCGTAGGCCTGCTGCAAAGCGGGGTCGGGCAGTTCGAGATTTACGGTGTGCGTGAGGTAGGTGCGGTAATAGTCGGAAGAGTCGCGTTGCAGATCGGAATACGAAGTTGTCAGATGCACGTAAGTCTTAAGAACCTCATCGCGCCCTGCGATTGAGCCCGCGATCACGAGCATCTTATTTTCCCTTCCGCGCTGTGTCACTCCCAGCCGAAAAGAAGTTTCGTTCGACGAGGAATAATTGGTTGCGTAGGCAAGATGAGCATCGTGGGCGGTGGGAGAGCCGACGAGCGCGGCAAACTTCTTGGTTTCTTCGCCGAGCACGATTGCGTGATGGGATTCATCCCAATCTTCATAGGTCCCTCCCATCGCGGCGGGCCATTCCAGCGCGAAGTCGCCAACGAATCCGGCTTCGATCTCCAACGGCTGTACGGTCTCGACTTCGAAGATAACTACTGCTCCAGCTTCGTGAACCGGGACGAATAGAGTTTCGCGAACCCGAAAGGAATCGCCGACGTAAACCAAGGTGGCCGAGCTGGGCGTGACGGTGAGGGTTCTAGCCAGACTTTCCGCGGGAAGCGCGCGGTCGGCGACGTGGAAAGTCACGTGGAAGTCGCGGAAGAGTTTCAGGGGATAAACCCAAGCTTCAAACCTGCCGGATTCGTTCCCGAACAAGCCGGCGCGAGTGCCGACGATGGGAAGAAACTCCCAGGTTCGTGCCGATCGCGAGAGTTCGATCTCCGGGGATTGAGCCGCGGCACAGTGAACCAGCAAGACGGCCAACGCCAGCGAGAGAAATAACGGAGTCTTACGAAAAGTGCACGGTGAGCCCCGCAGGTGGCGGCACGGAAAGTGCGATGGTGCGATGAGTCCGCGCCGTAGTGCCGAGCTTGCAAAGTCTGGGTTCACTGAATATAAGAATTAAGGGCGAATCTTAGCACGTCCGGGTCGGGCGGGTGCCAACCTATTGTCTTCCTCACGTCGCGTATTCCTGAAATCTCTTAGCCGGTCCAGCCTCGTGCTGTCGCTGGAAAGCATTCTGGGTATGGTGAGTTCCGGCTGGCTGCGACCTACCGCTGGGCAGCAGAAGGTTGCTCCTAAAACCACTTATTCCGAAAGCGATCAGTTGGGCGTTAGCTTTCTAAATGTGGCTCGCGAATCCGGGCTGAACGCGAAAACTATCTTCGGCAGTGAGCACAAGAATAAGTATTTGCTCGAAACCACCGGCTGCGGTGTCGCTTTTTACGATTACGACAACGACGGCTGGCTCGACATTTTCCTAGTGAATGGTTCGCGGTTGGAGGGCTTTCCCTCGGGCAGCGAACCGATCTCTCACCTCTTTCGCAACAATCGTGACGGTACGTTTACCGACGTGACGGCCAAGGCCGGTGTCGGGCATTCGGGTTGGGGACAAGGTGTTTGCATTGGCGACTATGACAATGATGGCTGGGAGGATCTGTTCGTAACTTATTACGGCAAGAATGTTCTTTATCACAATAACGGTGACGGAACGTTCAGCGATGTGAGCCAGAAGGCGGGCCTGGCGGGCAAGGGCACGCGCTGGAATACGGGATGCGCGTTTGTGGATTATGACCGCGATGGCCATCTCGATCTGTTCGTTGCCAACTATATCGATATGGATTTGGCGACCGCGCCGGTGCCGGAATCTGGGCCGTGCCTTTATAAGGGTGTGCTGGTGGCGTGCGGGCCGCCGGGTTTGCAGGGCGGGAAAAATATTCTCTATCGCAATAATGGTGACGGGACATTTACGGACGTGTCCGAAGCTGCGGGAATATTTCGCGCCAATGGAACTTACGGCTTGGGCGTGCTTACCGCTGATTTTGATAACGACGGCTGGCCCGATATTTACGTGGCCAATGACTCGACCGCCAGCGCGCTCTATCACAACAAGAAGAATGGAAGCTTTGAAGATATCGCGATCGAAGCCGGCTGTGCATTGAGCCCGGATGGCAAACCGCAGGCGGGCATGGGCGTTTCCGCGGCGGACTATGATCTGGATGGAAATCTCGATCTGCTCAAGACGAACTTCGCTGGCGACACTCCTTCGCTCTACCGCAACCTCGGCGGGGGCAACTTCGAGGATGCCACGTTCACCACGGGTCTGGGCGCGCACACGCAATTTCTGGGCTGGGGCTGCGGATTTCTCGATTTCGACAATGATGGCTGGCCCGACATTCTTATCTGCAATGGCCACGTTTATCCCGAGGTCGAACAACTGAAGACTGAAGCGGGGTATGCCCAGCGGAAATTGCTTTACCGGAATTTGCGCAACGGACACTTCGCCGATGTTTCGCTGCAGGCGGGGACGGGGATCTCAGACCCTGCTCCTTGCCGCGGATGCGCTTTTGGCGACTTCGACAATGATGGCGATATCGATGTCGCGGTGAACACGGTGAACGATTATCCGCAGTTATTGCGCTGCGATTCAAGACTGGAGAACAACTGGATCAAGATTCGAACTATTGGAACAAAGTCAAACCGCAGTGGCATCGGGGCGCGCTTGATTTGCATCACGCATGTTGTAGGAGAGACGAAACCTCATCACCAGATCGATGAAGTGCGCAGCGGCGGCAGCTATATCTCGCAGAACGATTTGCGGGTGCACTTCGGGCTAGGGAAGGCGGAGAAGGTCGACGTGCTTGAAATTCGCTGGCCCAGCGGGCAGGTGGATACTCTGAAAGATGTGAAGGCGAACCAGTTGATTTTTGTGAAGGAAGGTGCGGGCATCACCCGGACGATGCAGTTTACGAGGAATTCAAAGCCAGCGAAATGAGGACTGGATCAAATTGGTGGGTTCAACCACGAAGGGCGCCAAGGTACAAGAAAGAAATGTCCACCAGAAGCTGCTCAGGGTTTCTTGACCTCCGGCGCGATTGCCGCTCCCGTCCCTTCTTTTACAGTGTGAATCGCGTCAACGGCAAGGTCTTTAAACTTTTCCACCAGCCCGCTGGGCCAACGGATCTCTACATATTCGATTTTCGTTGAGGCTCCCAATCCGAAGTGCACCCGCATATCGCTGTTGGAAATGTAGCTAGAGCCGCTGCGTACTTCATCCACCAGAATTCGGCTGGCAGTCTTTACGGAGACTCGGGCGCCAATGCCATTACGGTTCGATTTAGTTCCCACGGTGCGAATCGCGATCCAGTGATACGATGCACGTATCTGATTGACCAATAGGCTGGGCTGGGCATTCATATTACTGATAACCGCGGAAACGCGGCCATCGTTCCATAAATCTCCCACGGCTAAACCGCGGGCGGAGGCCGCGGTCGTGATGCCCGATCCCGCTGATGCGGAAATATCGGCGAAGGTACCGTCTCCATTGTTGTGATACAGGATACGCGGCTCCTGGTAGTTGCTGCCCAGGTGCTGGCTGTCGACTTCGGGATAAACGTGGCCGTTTACCAGAATCAAGTCAGGCCAGCCATCATTATCGAAATCGAAAAACATTGTTCCCCAGCCGAGATACTGCGTGTACAAGCCCAGTCCCGCGGCGGAGGTGGCATCGGTAAATGTTCCATCGCCGTTGTTGCGGTAGAGAGTGGAAGTATCGTCGGAGAAATTTGTTTTAAAAATGTCGAGATGGCCGTCGCCGTTGTAATCAGCGATGGTCGATCCCATACCAGCCTGCTCGCGGCCGTCTTCATTGAAGGCCGCTCCGGCCGTTACCGCGACATCGGTAAACGTCCCGTCATGATTGTTGCGATAAAGAATGCTGGGAGTGCTGTCGCAAGCGATGAAGATATCGGGCCAGCCATCTTCGTCGAAATCCAGCGTGGAGACGCTGAATGCGTAATGGCCATCGGTTCTGTCGATACGAGCTTTGGTGGTGACGTCTTCGAAGGTGCCGTCGCCTTTGTTGTGATAAAGAATGTTTTTTGCGCCGGGCAAACCGCGGGGGCCGCACATCACGGGAACACCTTTCCAAATACAGGTGGGGCGTTCACCCGGCGCTGGAGCAGTCGCGAGATCAAAATCGACGTAGTTGGCGACGATTAAGTCGAGCCGACCGTCGCGATCGTAATCAACGAATGAGCAGCCCGTGCCCCAGCTTTTCCCCGAGCCCGCAACTCCGGCTTTCTCGGCCACTTCAGAAAAAACGCCGCCCTGATTGTGATAGAGGCGATTCTTGCCGTAGTAAGTGATGTAGAGATCGTCCCAGCCGTCATTATCGTAGTCGCCAACGCAGACGCCTTGTCCCCAGCCGGTAGCGGTCAGTCCGGCCTTGGCGGTCACGTCGGTGAAGGTACCATCGTGATTATTGCGATAAAGATGATTGCTGGGTGCGGGTCCGGCGGGAGGCGATCCAAGCCTGGTCCCGTTTACGAGGAAAATATCGGGCCATCCGTCGTTGTCGTAGTCGAAGATGGCGACGCCCGTGCCCGTGGTCTCAATGATGTATTTCTTAGTTTCGATGCCGCCGAAGATTTCCTGCATGGTGAGGCCAGCTTGTTCGGCTACGTCAGTAAAATTGGCAATTGGCTTGGCCGGAGAAGAAGGCGTGGATTGTTGGCCCTGGCTAGAGATTGCCAACGCTGCCAGAATTGCGGCACAGAAAAACTGATGGCAACGCAGGCGAAACCCGCCGAAAAATTTAAGTCGCATGTCTCAGGTAAATGGTAGGTGTCTGCCGGGTATTGGTCAATCTGGTCTGACAATTGTGTCAGGCCGTAATGTGTTGCGTTATTCTGACATTTGGTCCAGAGGAATAATGCGCTGTAGGCTAAGAATTTACTTCTCACTCACTATCTTCGCCATGTGCTACGCGGTAGGAAGCGCTCAGACGCCAGCGGAAAGCGACTCGTCGAAGGCGTACCAAGCCGGCGTTGCCGCCATGAGAACCGGGGACCTGCCTGCTGCGCGTGTGGATTTTGAGAAGGCCGTTCATCTCAACCCGCGAAGTGCGGACGCTCAGAACATGCTCGGGCAGGTCTTGCTGCAACAAAGCGATCTTGACGATGCTATATCTCATTTCCGGACGCTGGTAGGGCTTCGTCCCAAACTCGCCGTTGCACGGGCCTACCTAGCTCAAGCTTTACAAGCCAAGGGACTGTTGGATGAGGCAATCGTTGAGCTGCGCTCGGCGGTGGATCTGGCGCCGCAGCAATGGCAGGCGCATCAGGCTTTGGGGCGAGCTCTTAGTCTGCGGCAGAAAACGAATGAGGCGATCTCTGAGTTTAAGGATGCCACGCGGCTGGCGCCGCAGCAGGCTGAGTTACATGACGAACTCGGATCGCTGTTGGCTCAGCAATCGCGATTCGAAGAAGCCGAAAAGGAATTCCGCGAGGCCGTAAAACTAAACCCGGAATACGAGCCGGGTTATTTTCATCTGGGAGTGACGCTCTCCAGTGAAGGCGAGCACGAAAAAGCGCAAGTTGAGCTGGAATATGCGGTGAAGCTCGATCCCCAGGATGCCGTGGCTTGGTACTATCGCGGTCGGATTGCGGAAGAGCAGGGGAGTCATGACGAAGCCCTGCACGACTTCGAGCAAGCGGCCAAACTCAAACCTGATTTCGCGCCCTCGCAAACCAGCCTGGGTCTTTTGCGGCAGCGTCGTGGCGATCTAGATGGCGCGCTGAAAGCATTCACCAAAGTTGTTGAATTGACGCCGTCCGATGCGGACGCGCATAACAACCTGGCTCTTGCTTTGCTACAACGCGGAGAAGCCGATGCGGCGATCAAGGAATTTCGCGAGGCCATCAGGCTTCATCCCGAGGACGCGGGATTTCAAGGCAACCTGGGAACGGCATATTTGCAAAAGACCGATTTTGAGGCTGCTGCGGCCCAGTTCCGCGCGGCGCTCAAACTCGATCCGGACGGAGCAAGCTTCCACTACGATCTCGCCTTGGCGCTCAAGCTCAAAGATGATTTACCTGACGCTATTGCCGAGTGGAAGGAAGCGATTCGACTCGACCCGAAGCTGGCGGATGCCGAGTACAGCCTGGGAGTGACGCTGTGGCAGTCGGGAGACTTTCCCGCCGCGGCGGAACATCTACGGCAAGCGATTCAAATCAAGCCCGATTATGCCGAAGCCTATTACACGCTGGGAACAGTTTTGAAGCAGATGAACCAATTGCCGGACGCGGCGAACTCGTTGCGCGAAGCGATTCGGTTGGATCCCGATTTTGCCGGCGCGCACACCACGCTGGCGGCGGTTCTGCGTCAGCTTGGCGATACCGCCGGGGCTGCCGCCGAAAGCCAGGCTGGCGCCGAAATGAGCAAGAAGAAAACCGATCTGCAGGCCGCCACCTTCGCCACCAACTCTGGGCGACGTCTGCTAAACGCCGGAGACCTGGATGGATCTATCTCGCAGTTCCATGTGGCAATTCGGGCGCTGCCATCTTATGCCCTAGCGCACTACGAACTGGGAGTTGCGCTTACCCAGAAAGGGCAAAAGGATGAAGCAGCCAGCGAATTTCGGAAAGCCGTGGAGCTGGATCCTCAGCTGGGTCCGCCGTCGACGGTTCACTAGTTCTGTCCCTCTGCTCAGGAGACTCTAGCTTCCGCGTTTTCGAACGGCCACGAGGTCGATGATGACTGGCACTCCGTGGGCCACTTTCACGTGCAGCAATGCCTCAAACGGCTTCAGGTCCGTCGCTTTAGAGACTCCCAAGCGCCGCAATAGTTCTGCGAGTGAATCCTGGCGGCAGACATATTCCGCTGCGGCTTGCGTCCCGAAGGTTGTGGTTCCAGCCAGGATGAGAACCGAGCGCGCCGGATCTATGCCGGGCACCAGCGCAATTACCGCGTAGTCTTCACTGGTTGGCTGGGTGGGAATGCTTCCGAGGAAAATGCCAGGCTCGCCGGATTGCGGATGCACATTGATGACTCCAAGATCGCCTTTGCGCGGTCCGGAGGGTACCCGCTGAAAAACGAATTCCTGAGTTCCCGGGATATCCAGAAGGGTGAGATTCTCGGCGGGCGAACCGACAAAGATGAGATCGTTGTTTTTAGCATCGTCGAGGGAGAACAAGCTGCCGCGCTTCACTCGAAGCGGCTGATTGAGAAGAACGAACACTTTATCCAGTTGATGGACGGCCAATACTTCTCCCACCCCGGTATAGTGATCCAGGATCAGCGCCCCGGAATCAGCCGACGAGTTGAAGTAGCGCATGCCGGTTTCTGGCCGGCCCACGAAGCTTCCATTGCTGAATATAACCCACGGTTGCTGCGGCCCGGCGACGAAGCGATTCCAAAACAATTGGTACACGGGCGGGACGGGTTGCTTAGCGCTGGATTGGGTTCGTCCGCGAACTAATAGCAGCAGTGCTCCTGCCAGCAGCGTGGAGAGCACTACGACCGCTATCACCCAGCCGCGATTTGCGGGCTGTCGTCCGCTTTTTTCACTCTCCGGCCTAGGCCTAGGGGCCTCAGTCAGCTTGGAAGTCGCGGGGCGTACATGGAAAGTAAGCGCGTAGGATCCTTTCGGCAACTCAATCACGATCGGATCTTCAGGCCCTTCGTGAGAGTAATACTCCTCTAGCTTTACCCGTAAACGCCCGGCCTGTACTCGAACCGTTGAGTCATTTTGTGGATCGAATCCGGCAGGCCGACCCAACACCTCGGTGGCGATCTGGTATTCCTTCACGGGTACGCCGCGATGATCGAGGGATCGTTCGGCGAGGTAACGTAGCAATTTGCAGAGAGACTCAGAGGTCCGCAGGCTATGACTATTAATAAGTTTGTCTACTTGCTGGAAGAACTCATTCCGCCCAACGTCGTAGCCATGCGTTAAAGCCATGTGACAGGAGAGTAACCGTTCAACGTATCCTACTGCAACTTAAGGATATTACACCCGGTAACGCGATGAAACCTAGTTTAACTTAAACCCATAATGTTTTTGTATTAGGACTTGCAAGCAAACTTTCAGCATTTCCCTGTTCTGTGGGGCAGCGGTCGGCGGTTCTCGGGAGGACGTTCATGAAGAGGTCAACTCTTGCGGCTGTGGCAGCTTTCTCGCTTCTCTGTGGTTTCTGGACGTTAAAGGCATCGAGCCAGGCAGTTTTCGGCAGCATCGGTGGCACGGTGACCGATCCCTCGGGGGCAGCCGTTGCCAATGCAAAAGTCACTGTCATCGACCAAGCGAAAGGGACGACCGATCAATCCGCGACAAACGAGAGTGGAAACTACAATGTGACTCACTTGATTCCTGACCCCTACACCGTTCGCATCGAATCGCAAGGATTTAAGGTCCTTGAGTTTAAGGATGTTGAAGTTTCTGCCGACGCTTCCGCACGTATCGACGGCCAATTTCAGGTGGGTTCGGCCAGCGAGCAGGTGGAAGTCACGGCCGAGTCGGAGCAATTGAAAACCGATCGCGCCGACGTTTCCATCGAGTTTAACGAAAAATACGTGGAAGACTTGCCGGTCATGAACCGCAACTTCACATCGTTCGAACTTCTTTCGCCGGGCACCCAGAAGATGGTCGGATGGAGCCACGCCGCTACCGAGAATCCCCAGGGCAGCCAGCAGATATTCGTGAACGGGCAACATTTTAGCGGCACCGCATTTGAACTGGATGGGACAGACAATCAGGATCCGATCTTGGGGATTATTGTGGTGAATCCTAATTTGGATGCGATCCAGGAAACCAAGATCGACCTACAGAACTACGACGCAGAATTTGGAAAGGCCCTCGGTGGCGTCGTAACCGTCCAAACGAAATCGGGAAGCAATGAGTTTCACGGCGAAGGGTTCTGGTTCCGTCGCACGGATGCGACTGCGGCTCGCGATCCGTTTACTGAGTTCGCTCCAAACGCGATCACAGGAAAGTTCATTCCTTCGGACAGATGGCAACAGTTCGGCGGCACTATTGGCGGTCCGATCATCAAGAATAAGCTGTTCTTCTTTGGCGACTATCAGGCCACGCGAGAAAAGAACGGTACGACGAATCTCTTGACGGTGCCGACGGCGACGGTGCAGAGCACATGTAACCCCGCTACGAACACGACAGGCTTTTGCGACATGAGCCAATACTTGGGCGTGGAACAAGGAGGCGGTTGCATACTCCCAAACACGACGTTAGCAAACTGCCCTGTGGCTGACATTGTTCAAGGCGGCCAAGTTTTCAAGCCCGTTACGGGAGATGGTGGGCTAAGCCGCGTTGCGTATGCTAACAATCAAGTCCCCATCACGGACATTTCCCCGCAGGCGGGTAATATCCTTGCACTCTTTCCCGCCCCGACAAATTCTCAGGTATTCAACAATTACATCGCGGCAGGATCCGGTTCTTACAAACAGGACAGTTTTGACACGCGAATTGACTTTGCTGCGGCTCCCACGGTTCAGGTGTTTGGCCGGTTCAGTCTCGACTATTTCAACGTAGCGGGACAAGGCTCTTACGGTGCGCTGGAGGGTGTAGGGTTCGGCCCCGGCGGACTGTCGGGAAGTTCAATTACTCATAATTACAGTTTGGCCTCAGGTGTGACGAAGACGTTTAGCCCGTCCTTACTGGCAGATTTTCGTTTCGGCTACTTCAAGTACAATCCCGTGGCCTCGAAGCCCGACGTTGGGGCAACCCCAATGACGACGGTTGGAATTCCCAACGCCAACTTGACCGGATCGCAGGCGGCTGAAACCTCCGGTTGGGGCGGATTCATCTTGAACCAGACGCCGTCGGCCTCCTCGGGAGACGGCGGAAATTTTGGCGCCCCTACTGTTACTTGGGGGGACGGACTGGGAGTGGCGCGTTGCAATTGCCCGCTCACCGAAAGCGAACAGCAATTCCAGTGGGTTGGCAATGTAACCAAAACCCGCGGAAACCATACCTTCAAATTTGGAGCTGATTTCCGCTACGCCATGAACCTGCGTGTTCCGAGTGACGCAGGACGCACTGGGGATTACACATTCGATTATCGGACCACGTCGGGTGGTCCAACTGGCGGTCTTGGAGGCCTTGACTGGGGGACCTTCTTGCTCGGCCAAGTGACCCAGATGAGCCGCTATGTAAGTACGAGTCTTGACGCGGCAGAACGTCAGCATCGAATGTTCTATTACGGGCAGGATACCTGGCGTATCACTCCCAAACTAACGCTCAACTACGGGTTGCGCTGGGAAGTTTACTTTCCTGAATATGTGAATGGGAAGGATAAGGGCGGATTCGCAAACCTAGTTCAGGGCGAAGATCGCGTCGCCGGTGAGGCCGGAATCGGTCTCAACGGCAACATCGGCAACGCGTGGGATGCTTTCGCCCCGCGCTTTGGCGTTGCATATCAAGTCAACCCCAAGACTGTGGTCCGCCTCGGCTATGGGCGAAGCTTCGATATGGGCGTTTTCGGGTCGAACTTCGGACATACTGTTACGCAAACTTTACCGGTGCTTGCCGCTCAATTAGCCCAAGGCCCGAGTCAGGAAGTACCCGCTTTCACCTTGACGCAAGGACCGCCCATCTTTAATTTCCCTGCTATTCCATCGAACGGCCTCTTCCCGGTATCGGGACCGAACTGCTATCAGCAGCCGATTTTCGTCAACGGGCAAAACACGCAGCTTTGCGTACAACCTCACATTCGACCTACAAGCCAGCGTCTTCCAACTCTCGATGCCTGGAATGCGACGGTGCAGCGCCAACTCAACAACACGACGTCGATCGATATCGCCTACATTGGAAATAAGGGCTCGCACGTGTTTGCTGGCGACGGACCGACCTACAACGTAAATAACCCGTCGATTAACGGCTATTGCGCCAACGCAGGCTGCACCGCAATTACGCCTCAGCTCTATCGCCGCCCCTACTACAACGCCTTTACTTACCCGAGCTATCCAGACCCGACCAACACTCTCGCAAATCTCCCAGGTGCGCCAAATATCGTCCAGGGCGTATTGCAATGCTGCTCGACCGACCAGGGCAACTATTTGGGCAACGACGCAAGCAGCACATACGAAGCTTTCCAGGTTAAGATCGAGAAGCGCTTCTCGCACGGCTTGCAATTCCTGTCGCATTACACATTTGCCCACGCGTACAAGTATGACAGCTCGTATTACCCGGATGATCCGAGAGTGGCTTACGGGCCGGATGATCAAGTCCGAAATCAGGTGTGGGTGAACAACGTGGTATACGAGCTGCCCTTCGGTAAAGGGAAGATGTTCGCCTCGAATGCGCATAGCTGGGAGAATGAGATCATCGGTGGCTGGCAGATCACTGGTACGACGACTTGGGGCAGCGGCCTGCCGTGGACGCCGAGCACCAACGAGTGCGGCGGTGAGGAGGATGTGGGGGTTTGCCGTCCGGATAAGGGCACTGGATCGTTTTCCACTGGGCCTGGGTCGCTCCAGCATCCTGGCGGCGGAGCGCCTCCATATATAGTATTCTTCACGCCGCTGACCTCCCTGACCGGACCGTTCACGGATCCGGGGCCAGGGAAACTAGGAAATGTTGGTGTCTTCAGCTATCGTGGACCGCGGGTGTTTTATGGAGATGCCTCGATCCTGAAGAACTTCGCTTTGACCGAACGCGCAAAGCTACAGTTCCGTATGGACGCGTTCAACGTGTTCAATCATCCGGTACTCGGGTTCAACAATAATCAAAACGGCGGAACCTGTATCGATTGCACGGGAACGAATGCGCAGGGCGTACCCAACACAGGCATCATTACAGACATTGAGCACGATGCCTCTCCGGGTTCCGCCACCGGCATGCGTCAGCTTGAATTTGCGCTCAAAGTTATTTTCTAGCATGCATCAAGCACGTCTCCACTGGGGAGTCCTTCGGGACTCCCTCTTTTTGTCGGATGCGCGAATCGGAAGATTTCGGGCACCCTGATGGACAGGCGATGCAGGCCGTCCTAGAATTCGGTTGGAGTGAGGGTCTTAGCATCCTATGTGGCGTACCGGCTCCGCATTCTGGGGAAGTTTGTCGCAAGTTGTAATAGTCCTCATCGTCGGCATGGTGGCTGCAGAATTTGTGCTGGCCCAGAACCATGCCTTCGATCTTGACGGCAAGGCGGTGGATCCTTTCGATGCGGCCTCGGGCAAGATCGTGGTGCTGGTTTTCCTTCGCCGGGACTGTCCGGTTTCAAGTCGTTACGCACCTGTCATTCGGCGGATCAGCGCGCAGCATGAGCGGGACGCAAGTTTCTGGCTGGTATTTCCCGACAAAACCGAAACTCCGCAAACTATTCGCCAGTATCTTCGCGATTATTCCTATTACTTACCGGCGCTACGCGATCCAGAACATGTGCTAGTTCGGCTCGGCCAAGTGCAGATCACGCCTGAAGTCGCGGTGTTCAACCGCAAGCACGAACTGGTCTACGATGGAAGAGTCGATAATTGGTATGTGGAGCTGGGCCGCTCGCGAGCGGCAGCCACCACGCACGAACTCGAAGACGCGATTCAGGCGGCAGCGGACGCAAAGACGCCCGCGATGAAGCAGGTCAGAGGAGTGGGATGTTATATCTCGGACCTGAACTGAAAAATTGGCGAAGTAAAATTGTGTGGGCGCTATTCCTGTTAGGACTGGGCGCTGCGGCAACCCTTTTTGCCAATACGCCAATATTCCGCATGCCGACCCCGGCCTCCGATCCTGGTTCTCAAGTTACGTTCAATCGCGACATTGCGCCCATCATTTTTCGCTCCTGCTCAACTTGCCATCATCCGGGCGAGGCCGGACCGTTCCCGCTGCTGACTTATTCCGATGTAAGAAAACATGCTCGCCAGATTGCCGATGTGACCGAGGCGCGAACCATGCCGCCATGGTTGCCCGAGCCGCAGGAATTGAAATTTGCGGATGATCTTCATTTGCCCGTTTCGCAAATCGATCTCATCCAACGCTGGGTGGAGCAAGGCGCGGTTGAGGGCAATGCAGCCGATTTGCCCCCGCAACCGAAGTTTGCCGAGGGCTGGCGGCTGGGAGCGCCCGACTTAATTCTTAAGGCAGAGAAGCCGTTCATTCTTCCAGCAGACGGCAGCGACAGTTACTGGAATTTTATTTTTCGAGTTCCGATCGAGCAAACCCGTTGGGTGAAGGCGATCGAGATCCATCCCGGGGACAAACGCTACGTGCATCATGCCAACATTCTTGTCGACCGCGGAGCAATGTCGCGTAAGCGGGAAGCTGAGCCTGGCGCCGGTTTTGGCGGTATGGAGATTCGAATCGAGTCACAGACCTTCGACCCCGACAGCCATCTGCTTTTCTGGAAGCCAGGAACAGTGCCTTACCTCGAACCCGATGGGATGGCATTGCGGCTGGATAAGGGCACCGATCTTATTCTCAATACGCACATGCAACCCTCGGGTAAACCGGAGGTCATTCAGCCGACTATCGGGATCTATTTCACCGCGCAGCCTGCGACTAAGTTTCCCATGCTGCTGCAACTCGAAAACGATCTCAAACTCGATATTCCGGCCGGACAGAAAGATTTCGTGGTTACGGACAAGTTCACACTACCGGTTGACGTCGATCTTCTGGCGGTTTACCCCCATGCGCATTACCTCGGGAGAGATTTACAAGCCGCGGCGATTTTGCCGGATGGAACGCAGGAAACTCTGATTCACATTCCGCGTTGGAATCTGAACTGGCAGGCGGTCTATCGTTATGCCCAGCCGGTGATTTTGCCGAAAGGTACGACTGTGGGGTTGCGCTATGTCTACGACAATTCCGACGATAATGCTTTGAATCCAAACCATCCGCCGGTTCGAGTGCGGGCGGGGAATCGTTCGAGTGATGAGATGTGCCATTTGTGGCTGCAGGTCTTGCCGGTTAACACCGATGCGAGGCAGGGCGATCCCCGGATGTTGCTGCAGGAAGCGTTGGCGCGCCACAACATCGAGAAGAATCCCTCGGACTTCGAAGCTCACTACAACCTCGCGGCGATGCTGCAAGCCAGAAGCAAGATCGAGGAGGCGCGTCGCGAGTACGAGTTTGCTCTCCGTATTCGCCCCGAAGATGCCGCCGCGAATAATGCGATGGGGTCGGTTCTACTGGCCTCCGGACAACCGGGCGATGCGATCACATACTTGATGCGAGCGCTGAAGGCACGTCCTGATTATTTCGATGCCCGCTACAATCTGGGAAATGCTTTGGCTTCGCAGGATGACTTCGCCGGAGCGAGCGAACAATTTCGACTTGCACTCGAAGTGCAACCCAATGATGCCGATGTCGAAGCGAATTTAGGCAGCGCCTTGGCGGAGATGGGACATTTCTCACAGGCCAAAATACATTTCGAGCGGGCACTCCAGATCAATCCCAATCATGTCCTGGCGAAGGAGAACCTGGAGGAGCTTGAGCGCGCGACGAGCAAGTGATAATACGGAACAACCCGGCGGGGGCGCTCAGTCATTCGTCTCCTCGGTGGTTTGCAGCCACGATGCGTTGTACCCTAACTTCATGAATGCTTTCTCAGTCGCGCGAGGCTTATGGATTGGGATGTGTGGACTGGCTCTGACCAGCTTCATGCACGCGCAAGGAACGGCGGCCTCGCCGGCATCTATTCCGCAAGGCTCTCAATTTTCCCCAGTTCCGGATTTGGCCAAGGCGCGCCTCTTGATGCAGCAAGGGAAGATCGATGATGCGATTTTACAACTGCAAGCGCTCCAGGTGAATGCCCCAACTACGCCAGGTCTCGACCTAGAATTAGGTTCGGCGTATTACAAAAAGAGTGATTTCCCCAAAGCGATCGAATACTTGAAGAAGGCCTCGGCTCAAGATCCCCATAACGGCGAGGCTACGCAGTTGCTGGGGATTTCAGATTATCTGGGCGGGCATCCCGCGGACGCGATTCCACTACTGGAAAAAGTGCAAGGCTGGTATCCGCGGGCAAACGTCGATGCCGCATACATCCTCGGCATCTGTTACATCCAAACTAAAGATTATCCGCGGGCGCGCAAGGCCTTCGCAAGAATGTTCGACGTTCCTCCGGATTCTGCCGCCAGTTATATGTTCACGTCGCGGATGCTGTTGCGCCAGGAGTTCGATCCAATCGCCGAAGAATATGCACAGAAAGCGGCGGCTCTCGACCCCAAGCTGCCGCTGGTTCACTTCCTGCTTGGCGAATTGTATTTATACAAGTCTCGCGTACCAGAGGCGATTGCGGAATTCAAGAAGGAGTTGGCTATCAATCCTGGACACGCCGCAACCTATTACAAACTGGCCGATGCTTACTCCCGTGTGCAACAGTTTGAAGATGCCGAGCGGGTTCTGCAACGTTCGATATGGCTCGACGCGACCTCGACCGGACCTTTTATTCTGATGGGGAAAATTTTGGAAAAGAAAGGCGAATTCGAATTGGCGGTGCGCTCCTTGCAGCGGGCAGCGACGATGGACCCGAATAATCCCACGACGCACCACTTGCTCGGGCAGGCTTACCGCGACATGGGAAAAAAAGAGGAGGCCGAGAGCGAACTCAAGCTGGCCGAGCAATTGCAAACGCACCAGGATTCTCGTCCTTAGTCCGCGGTCACTGTGGCGCGGCCGGCAAAGGACGGTTCTGCTCCGCATCCAATCGGTCTGCCGCCTTCTTTGGCAAGCCGTGCAGCAGTTCGAGAAATGCGGCGTTGGTCCAGCCGAAACCTACCACGTTCATCGTATAACCCAGTGCAGCGTGCGCATCGGCGGATCGAGTCACCACATTATATTTTTCGACAATATAGCCGTCGCGCCGGAAATTCTCCGCCACCATGGATAGAAATTCGTAGGAGATTCTGTCTGCATCGATGTTGTAGCCATATCGCCGCAGCCCCTCGACGGAAAGCATCTCAATGTTTCCCCAGCCGTAAGGCGAGTCCCATTGCGCTCCAGTTTCTTCCGTGCTCATGGGCAATCCGCCGGGCTTCTCGAAGGCAAGCACGTTCTTCACCACGCGCTTCGCTTGCTCGGGCGTGGCCAAGCCGGCCCACAGTGGATAAAGAGCTGTCGCGTAGCGGTAAGACGACCGCTGTCCAGTAGCGAGGTTGTAATCGAAAAAAAAGCCGGCCGCGTCGTCCCACAGATACTGCGTGATGAGTTGTTTGCGCTTCTCGGCGCGCTGATTCCACTTTGCGGCGTCTGCTGTGCGGCCCAACCACTGGCTGATCTGCTCCATATCCTTCTCGGTTTTATAGAGCAGGCTGTTGAGGCAAACTGGAGCATAATGATGCGTGGCGGCGCCGAACGGCTCAAAACGAAAGGTTACATCGAATCCGGATTCACGCATGGAGCGGTCCCCTTTGTAATAATCCGAACTCAACTTAAATTCGCTGCGCTTTTCACAATCGGCGCGAGCCATTGTGTTTGCAACTCCGCAGACTTGCAAAGTATAAGAAGACCCCGCGACCGATTTGTGCTCAACTCCGGCCTGGCTCTCAACGATGTAGTCATCCGCTTGCGCGGGGTGAAAGAAAAAGTACGTCGCCACTTTCCGGTAGAACCCCGATTCGTCCTGCACCGCCTCGGCGGGCGGACCCTCGCCAAAATCGTAATACCGTGACAATCCTGTATCGCCGGCAAGGTGAGGTTCGCGGTTCCACATCTCGTAGTCCTTATTTAGATCGGCGTAGGCCTTCGCCAGCCAGGCAGGATCGGCATTTCCCGATTTTTGCAGCGCACTGTATACATCGACAAACATCGAACTTAAAAACGGCGGCTGCGAGCGCGTCAGGTAGTACGTGCGGTTCGCGTTAAGCATTGCGCCGTAGTGCTCGATTTCAAAAAAGAAATTATCGACCATGCCGCGCGCCAATTCGACCCGTCCAGAGCGAAGCAGCCCACGAATGATGAAGTAGCTATCCCAGCCGTACATCTCATTGAAACGCCCGCCCGGGACCACATACTTGTTTTCCAGATAAAGCAGTCCATGCGGTTGAATCTTGGCGGTGTCGATTTCGCCGAGATGATGAATCTCGAGGGGCAGATGTTCAATGCGTACGTCGCATTCCTGCGTGAGCTTCTGCAAAGCTGGCGGTTCGCTAAATCCCGCAGGCAAATACAGCACGGAGGCAGCTTTTATTTTAGGGTCGACCACGCTCCTGCACTCGGACATAGATCGCGTCAGCGTGTCCCAGGCCGAGGAGATGTATTGCAGAATAGGCTTGAGTCCTTCGCCTGATTCGGAATTCGAATTTGAGGCAACCGGCGAGCAGTTCGCGGGCAACACTGCAAGGCAGAAAAGAACGAGAGTAAGCGTTAACCCTCGACAAAAAATCTTGCAGGTATGGGTTTTCATTAGCTTGGGAGTTTGCGGCTCCACCATCTTACTACCGGCGCTAAGTCCTGCAAAATGAATTCGATGCGGGAATTCGTCATTTATCGAAACCCGTCCGATTGCGGCTTTGCCTAGGCTTGCGGGATTTAAGGATTCTTCTGTGCCGTCGGGCCTGGAAGGGGCTCAGCCTTTAAGATTCTGTAGTTTTTGTACTCGATGGAGAGGTTGGCTACACCCCCGATCCGCATCACACTTTCGGTGTGGTTCTCGGCGGGGAGCCAGAAGTCCCCGAGCTTCAAGTAGCTGTGTTCAACGTCAGTTTTCTTAATCCAAAAGGATGGGTTCTTCTCAGGCTCTCCTTTGATTCTTACCACGGCAAAATCCCTGGCATCAATCCAGATTCTTCCGCGATATAGAAACTTGTTCTTAGTCTTCGGTTCTAGGTTCAGGATGTAGCGGCCTGCGCCAGGCGCGGCCTCGTACCCTGCCAGCGTGAAGTCGTAGTTTTCTGCAGTGAGCGCCGTGTGCCGGCGGTTCTCCTCATTGGATGCTTCTTGTTCCCCTTCCAACAGCTTCTTGAAAACATGTTCGATGATGAACTTAGAACCAGATTGCGATACCACCTTGAACTCTTTCGAATTTGGCGCATGGTACGCCATGGTGATAACCATCTCCGCATCGCGATCACTGGGGAAACCACGATATTGCATGCGGTAGACGCGGGTTGCTTCGTACTGGTCCAGCGCCGCAGATCGCTCGGCGTTTCTTTCTTGCAGTTTCTTGACTATCTGTTCCACAGGCAAAGGCGTACCAGGAGACGAGTAAGAAGTTGCTGTCAGCTCATGTTGTTGCGTTGCGGGCTGACAGACGGCCGCGAGGCTCCAGGGCAGCATTAGCAGGGGAATAAGCGCGTAGCATCGATAGGTAGCCATGGGTCCGGTGGGACGAGTCTCCTCAGTTTACGCCAGACTCTGCGCTGTAGCGCGCGAGAAAAGACGAGGTAAAATGTCTCTTCCCAAAACCGCAACCGGGGCCCATGCAGAAGCGGAAGAGTAGAGTGCGGACTTATTCGATGCCCAGTTGCCGCTGGATCTGCTCGAGCGGCACTCCTTTTGTCTCTGGAACCATGGCCTTAACCCAAACAAGCTGGAGAACCATCATGCCAGCGAAAAACGAAAAGACGTAACCGGGCTCGAACTTCGTGACCATCGCTGGGAAGAAAGTTGTGAGCAAAGCGGCAAAAATCCAGTGCGTAAAGCTGCCGAGGGTCTGCCCTTCCGCGCGATGGCGGTTGGGAAATATCTCGGAGATGAAAACCCAAATCACCGTTCCCTGACCGACCGAGTGCGCCGCGATGAAAGCGAAGATACAAATCGGCACGAGCGCGAGATGTCCCGAAAAAAAGGCCCACGCAACCAGTCCAAGCGAAGCGATGTAACCGAACGAGCCAATGTAGAGCAGCGTGCGGCGGCCCAACCGGTCAATCAGCCAAAGCCCGACAAACGTGAATACCAGATTGGTGACGCCAATCCCAATCGATTGCAACAGCGAGGCTTTCGCCCCGAGGCCCGTGAGCTCAAATATGCGGGGCGCGAAGTACAGAATCGCATTGATGCCGGAAAGTTGATTGAAGAATGCGATGAGAATGGCGAGCAGAATGGGTTTGTGCAAACGCATCGTCCAGAAATGTCCCGACGATGCGTTCTCCGAAGACGCCGCTATAATCGCGTCCGCTTCGGCTGCGATCTCGACTTTCGATGCTTCAGGTTCGATCCGCTGCAGCACTTTCATTCCCGCCTCGCGGTCGCCCTTTCTGCTTAACAGCCAGCGCGGACTCTCGGGAAGGCCAACGCAGAATACCGCGTAGAGGAACGATGGGAACGCAGCCACGCCGAGCATCCAGCGCCAGGCATTTGCCCCGACGCCCGCCAGCAGAGCATTCGAAACATAAGCGATCAGAATGCCGAAAACGATGTTGAACTGGAACATTCCGGCAAGCCGGCCGCGATGCTTAGGCGGCGCGATTTCCGAGATGTACATCGGAGCGACAACCGTGGAGATTCCGATGCCCAGCCCGCCGATGACCCGCGCGATGATGAAAATAGTGACATTGGGCGCCAAACCTGATCCAACCGCGCCGAGAAAGTAGAGAATACCGATCCAAAGCAGAGTTGCTTTGCGGCCAAAACGGTCGGCAGGCCAGCCACCGAGCAGGGAGCCAACTACGGTGCCATAGAGCGCCGAGGCCATGGCGATTCCGTGCAGTCCGGGACTGAGACTCCAAAGCGTCTGAATTGTTTTTTCGGCGCCGGAAATCACCACCGTGTCGAAGCCGAAAAGAAATCCGGCGAGCGCTGACGTGAGCGACCAGAAGAAGATGCGACCATTCATAGTTAAAGAAGTACCCAGTACCTGGTACCCGAGCGTGTTACGAACCCAAGCAGAGTACTCGGCACTGGGTACTAGGTACTGCCTTTCGTCAAAGGATATCCCTTCTCCCGCCAGTCACGGATGCCGCCATCCATTGAAATCACTTTTGTGTAGCCCATCTTCTGGAGATTGTCCGCCGCCAGCGCCGAACGGAATCCGCCGCCACAGTAGAGGACAATCTCCGCGTTCAGATCGGGCACGCGGGCCTCGATATCACGCTCGATAATGCCTTTGCCGAGGTGAATGGCTCCCGGCAGATGGTCCTTGGCGAATTCGCTCTCTTCGCGAACGTCCACCAACAGAAACTTGTCGCCGTTATCTATCTTCTTTTTTACTTCGGCGACGTTAGTTTCTTGAACACGCGTCTTCGCGTCATTCACAATCTTAAGAAATCGCGGAGGATGTTGGTGGGCCATGAAAGCTCCTTCCGTCAGTCGACGTGAACATCCTACCAAGAGCGGAGCTGTTATGCATTGGGACTGTTCCTGGTTACCGTTTCGTGGGTAAGCGGCTTCTCAGTTAGCATGAACGGGTGGGAGAAAAAGAATCCAGCCGAAAGATCGGCCTGGCGCGCACCTTGTCGAAACTGGGGGTCTGTTCGCGGTCGCGCGCGGAAGGAATGATTCGTGCCGGACGTGTGAGCCTGAACGGAAAGATTAAGCGAGACCCGGAGATGCCGGTTTCGAAATCGCAGAATCAGATAGCGGTCGATGGGAAAGTCATCGAACTGCAACCAAGAATGTATTTAATGATGAACAAGCCTCGCGGCGTGCTGACGACTGCGTCGGACGAAAAGGGCCGCCGGACCGTGTACGGAGTTCTGAACAACGGCGAGGATTCTCGAGCAACATTGGAGGACAAGGCCGAATCCTGGGTGGCCCCCGTCGGACGCCTCGACAAGGCGAGCGAAGGCTTGCTGCTGCTGACGAACGATTCGGAGTGGGCGGCACTGATCACAGACCCGGAAACTCACCTCGACAAGACTTATCATGTGCAGATCGGAACGGTCGCCGACGCTGAATTTATTCACGCAATAGTTCGTGGAGTGAAGGCGAAAGATGGAGAAATGCTGCGCGCCAAGCAGGCTCGTGTTTTGCGAACGGGACAGAAAAACTGTTGGCTCGAAATTGTTCTCGACGAGGGCAAGAATCGGCAGATCCGGCGCATGATTGAAGGGATGGGGGTCGAAGTGCTGCGACTGATTCGCGTGGCGGTGGGACCGCTGCAATTGGGCGACCTTGGGAAAGGCGAGTTCCGTTCGCTGACTGAAGACGAGAAACGAAGGACCGATCGTTCTCTGCGAGAAAAAGTCTCATGAACGACCTTACCTTTCTTCCCGCCGTTTCCTTGGCCACAAAGATCCGTCACAAAGAAATTTCTCCAGTAGAACTTGTGGACGCGCACCTGGCGCAGATCGACAGGCTAAATCCCGAATTAAATGCGTTTGTTCATGTCGATGTCGCACGCGCGCGTCAAGCCGCGCGGGATGCGGCTTCCGCTGTCATGAATGAAGCCGCTCTGGGCCCCCTCCATGGAGTTCCCATTAGCATCAAGAGTTCGTTTGGAGTGGAAGGTCTACGATGCGAGGCCGGAACCCGGCTGCGTGCGGGTTTTGTCGCGCGGCAAGATGCCGTGTTGGTGACACGCTTGAAAAATGCCGGCGCAATTATCCTGGGAGTGACCAACGCTCCCGAATTACTGATGGCTTGGGAAACGGACAATCTGCTCTATGGGCGCACAAATAATCCTTGGGATCTGGAACGCACGCCCGGTGGCTCGAGTGGTGGCGAAGCTGCAGCGATCGCCGCGGGCATGTCCGCTGGAGGTGTGGGCAGTGATGGCGGCGGATCGATCCGGGTACCCGCTCACTTCAGCGGTATCTGCGGCCTGAAGCCAACTCCGGGGCGCATTCCAGCGACTGGACACTTTCCTGCATCGGCGGGGCCGTTCGCCTCGGTCGGTGTCGTCGGCCCGATGGCCCGCACGGTTGCCGACTTGAAACTTCTGTTCGAAGCGATGCAAGGGCCCGATGCTGGCGATACGAATGCCGCGCCTGTGCCGGTACGTTGGCCCACTGAAGAAGAAGCGCGCGCGTTACGAGTTGGCTACTTTGAAGACGACGGCCGCACTCCAGTCACGACTGAAACTCGCGTTGCGGTCCGCAAGGCTGCGGAAGCCTTGCGCAGTGCCGGTTTTCAGGTAGACAAGTTTCAGCCGGAAGGTCTTGAAGAAGCACGTCAACTTTGGTGGAAATATTTCGTGGTTGCCGGCGGAATGCTTCTGCGGCCCATGTTTAACGGCCGCGAATCCGATCTCAGTCCGATTTTGGAGGAATTTCTGGAATGGTCCGCCACCCAGCCAGTCCATAGCGGACGGTCGTTGCTGGATGCGTGGATCCGCCGCGATGCCGCGCGGGCGCAGTTCTTCGCGCAAATGCAACGCTATCCGATTTTATTGTGCCCGGCAGCGGCTATTCCCGCGTTCCGGCATGGCGAGCGCTATTGGCAGATTGAGGGAAAGACGGTCGACTATCTCGATGCCTGGAGCTATACAGAATTCTTTAATCTCTTAGGTAATCCTGCCGCAGTCGTTCCTGTGGGCCGCTCGTCCGAGGGACTGCCGATTGGCGTGCAGATCGTCGGCCGTCCTTGGGAAGAAGAGCAAGTATTATCCGTCGCCGCCGCTGTGGAAAAACAATGTGGAGCTTGGAGGATTCCGCCCCACGCTTGATGCACCTTCACCTGATGCACCTTCACCACCGGATAGTATTTTTGCATTATTCCCCTTGCTCAACTTCCTGAGTACCTTGGATCGCACGCGATTTCAACTACTGTGGGATTGAAATCCGCTCGGGGCTGGTCATTTCAATGCAAGAAAACCTGGTACCCAAGAGTTTCGTTGGCCGTGCATTGTCATGGCTCGTGCCCTTTCTGGTAGTTTCTGCCGCGTACCTCTACACCTTCCCGCAAGCAAATGTTTTCTACGCGGTAGTAGTGCTGTTGCATGCCCTAACCGGAGTCATTGCGGCGATTCTGCTTGTTTTTGCGCTCTTTCGCCTGCTGCGAAACGGAGGTTTTCTCGCGCGTGCAGGGTGGGTGCTCATCGCAGCAGGTGCAGTGCTTGGCCTCATTCTCATTAAAACGGGCACGCCGCGGGCCGAGTGGAAGTGGCTCTATCTTCATATCCTAATCTCGCTTGTTGGTGTCAGCCTCTTAAGCGCCGACAAGGTTGGAAGGCGCGGAAATATAGCGGCCAGCGCGCCTGCCACAGCTCTGCGCGCATCGGCCTGCGTTCTAATCGTCTTAGGGATTAGTTATGGCGCGCGTCATATCCGCGAAAGTTGGCAAACGCGCAGCCGCATTCAGAACCCCGCCATGCCTCCCGGCAATATGAACGGCGAAGGCGATGGGCCGGGTGGTTCGTTCTTTCCCAGTTCCGCGCAAGTCTACGGCAAGCAGAAAATTCCCAGCAAGTTTTTTATGGAGTCCGATTCGTGCAAGCGCTGCCACGAAGACATCTACAACCAGTGGTTCAGTTCGGCGCACCACTTCTCTTCATTCAACAATCAGTGGTACCGCAAGTCAATCGAGTACATGCAGGATACTGTTGGTACTCAGCCTTCGAAATGGTGTGGCGGATGCCACGATCCCGCGGTGCTTTACAGCGGCCTCATGGATACGCCCATCAAACAGATTGTGCACCGGCCAGAATCGCAAGCGGGGCTGGGATGCATGATGTGCCATTCCATTGCCGATGTAAAAAGCACGATGGGGCAGGCAGATTTTTATCTGGAATATCCCAAACTGCACGAGTTGGCGGCAACACAAAATCCAGTGGCGCGCGCCTTGCACGATTTTCTAATCCGGCTGAATCCCGAGCCCCATCGGCGGGTGTTCCTCAAGCCATTCATGAAGACGCAAACCGCCGAATTCTGTTCCAGTTGCCACAAAGTCCACCTCGACGTGCCGGTGAATCACTATCGCTGGTTCCGCGGCTTTAACGAATACGACAACTGGCAGGCCAGCGGAGTTTCGGGGCAAGGTGCGCGGTCGTTTTATTATCCGCCAAAGCCGCAACAGTGTGCCGATTGCCACATGCCTGCCGAGGCCTCGAAAGACGCAGGCAACATAAATGGATTGGTTCACTCCCATCGGTTCCCGGGAGCGAACACCGCGGTCCCCACAGCAAATGAAGATGATGCGCAGCTCAAACTTACGGAAGGATTTCTGAAGAGCGGCGCGCTTACGGTGGATATTTTTGCCATATCTCCGGCGCAGGCCCCGCTGAAGTCGGGCGTTACCAGCCAATCGGAACTAGCTACGACCTTCGCCGTTGGTGAAGAAGCGGAAACCAAAATTACTCCAGAGGCGGGCACGGAAGTTGCGCCAGTCACCGCCCCTTTGAATCGTGTGCAGCCTGCGTTGCGCCGCGGCGATACCGTGCGCGTGGATGTTGTCGTCCGCACTAAGAAGGTCGGACACTTTTTCCCCGGCGGCACGGTCGATGCCTACGATACCTGGCTTGAACTGAAGGGAACGGACGACCAGGGGCAGACAATTTTCTGGAGCGGCAAAGTAGAAGATGACGGCAAAGGTCCGGTGGAAAAAGGGGCGCACTTCTATCGCTCCTTGCAGATCGATGCGCACGGTAATCCCATCAACAAGCGCAATGCATGGGCCACGAGGGCGGTGGTCTATGTGCGTCTGATCCCTCCCGGCGCTGCTGACACAGTGCACTACCGCATGTTGATTCCGGAAAATACAAGTAACAGAATCACGTTGCACGCGCGCCTTTGCTACCGGAAGTTCTCGTGGTATGGCACGCGGGAAGCTTTCGCGGGGCAGCCCGATCCGGCAGCGCCGAACTCCGTTTCTCCCGACTACGACGATCGTCCGACTGTGTTCACCGCATCGCTGAACGGCGTTTCCGCGAAACGGGAAAAGATTCCGGACCTGCCCATCGAGACCGTGGCCGAAAACGAAGTGACGCTGCCCGTGATTGCGCACAACGCACCCGCTTCCGAGCCGAAGACGATCGCGCGCAAAGACGAATGGCAGCGCTGGAATGACTACGGAATCGGTTTGTTCCTGCAGGGCGATCTGAAAGGCGCGGCGTCGGCATTTCAGAAAGTTACCGAAGCCGATCCCGCCAACCCGGATGGCTGGGTGAATCTGGGCCGCTGCGCTGTGCAGGAGGGCGACATGGAACGCGCCCGCACCGTACTCGAGAAGGCGCTGTCGTTATCTCCAAATCTGGCCCGCGCGAATTATTTCTATGCTCGCGTCCTTCGCTCCGAGGGTAACTATGAGGGCGCCGCCGCCCGCTTGCGCATTGTTCTCGGCCAATACCCGCGGGACCGCGTTGCGCTCAACGATCTGGGCCGCGTCCTTTTTCTGCAGCGCAAATATCAAGACGCGGTCAAGACGCTGCAATCTGTTCTGGTGATCGATCCAGAAGATCTGCAAGCGCATTATAACCTGATGCTTTGCTACAACGGTCTGGGCAACGAAAAGCTCGCGAAAGAGCACGAGGCACGCTACATGCGATTCAAAGCAGATGAGTCGTCGCAGGCCATTACTGGGTCGTATCGCCGGGCTCATCCGGAAGACAACAATGAACGGCAAGCGGTGCATGAACATCTCTCCGTCCCGCTACCAGCGCTCACCGCAAAACGTGGAGGGACCGCCGGACACAGCACGAATCGCGTGGGGACAGCCGCCCCGGCTGTTCAGCCGAGCAAAGCTTCCGCCGGAGCTGCCAGATGAACTCCATGAAGTTCCTCTGTGTCTCGGTGTCTCTGTGGTTATTGGCTTGTTCTTCTGCGAGAAGCCACGCTCAGGAGATCCACTTCCGCGACATCACCGCGCAAGCGGGAATTCGCTTCATGCACAACAACGGAGCGTTCGGCAAGAAGTGGCTGCCGGAAACGATGGGTCCGGGCTGCGCCTTCATCGACTATGACAACGACGGCTACCCGGATATTTTGCTGGTGAACGGCACGGATTTTCCCGGACACGCCCACGGAGGAGCAACCACTCCGAAGCTATACCACAACAATCGCAATGGAACTTTCACCGATGTCACGCGACAGGCGGGGCTTGCGGTGCCCATGTTTGGCCTTGGCGTCGCGGTCGGCGATTATGACAACGACGGCTTCGACGACCTCTTCATAACAGCGCTGGGGCAAAGTCATCTCTTCCATAACAACGGCAACGGGACGTTTAGCGAAGTAACGAAATCCGCCGGCATGTGGGGGCCAAGCGAATTTTCGACCAGCGCCGCGTGGGTGGACTACGACCGCGACGGCAAGCTCGATCTGGTGGTCGCAAACTACGTGCGCTGGGACGAGGAGACCGACCTATACTGCACGCTCGATGGCGCGCACAAATCCTATTGCACGCCGGAATCGTATAAAGGCACGTCGGTGCGTTTGTGGCACAACCTGGGTGGCGGCAGATTTGAAGACGCTACGCAAAAGGCAGGCCTGGGCGATCCGACTTCGAAAAGCCTGGGAATAACAGTCCTCGATTATAACGATGACGGCTGGCCCGATATTCTCATCGCCAACGATACTCAGCCCAACAAGCTCTATCTGAACAAAAAGGACGGGACATTCGAGGAACGTGGCGTGCCCTCCGGGATAGCTTTTAGTGAGGATGGCGTTGCTCGCGCCGGCATGGGCACAGACGCCGCTGACTACGACCGCAGCGGCCATCCCAGTGTAATCATCAGCAATTTTGCCAATCAGATGGTCTCGCTCTACCACAATGAAGGCAACGGTTTGTTTGTCGATGAGGCGCCGCAATCCGAAGTGGGCCGCGCTACTCTGGTCACCCTGGGATTCGGGTGCTTCTTCTTCGATTATGACAACGACGGCTGGCCCGATATTTTCGTCGCCGATGGCCACATCGAAGATCAGATCGAGCGCGTGCAGAAGCGCGTCAGCTACGCCGAGCCTTCGCATCTTTTTCGAAACCTTGGCGGCGGTAAGTTTCAGGAAGTGACGGCACAGATGGGTCAGGCCTTCGCTGCGCCCAGAGTGGCACGGGGCGCGGCTTATGCCGATATCGACAATGACGGTTACCTGGACGTTCTGGTCAGCACGAATTCCGGTCCGGCTTATTTATTTCACAACGAGGGAGGAACCAATCACAGCCTGCGTTTCAAGCTGGTAGGAACGAAGTCGAATCGTGACGGCATCGGAGCGATCGTTCGTCTCACCTCAAACGGCAGCCAGGATAGGCAGTGGAAGATGCTGCGCTCCGGATCGAGTTATCTTTCGCAGAGCGAATTGGTGCTCACCTTCGGTCTGGGCGTGCAAACGAGAGCTGACAATGTTGAGATTCAATGGCCGAGCGGTCAGGTGGACAAACTTTCCAATATCAACGCCGGACAAACTGTCACCGTGCAAGAGGGGAAAGGCGTGATCTCTAACCGGTCCTACGGTGGGCCGGTTGCAGGAAGATGAGTTTGTCATTCCGAGGAGCGAATGCGACGAGGAACCTGCTCTCTTGTCTCTCTTCGCCAGCGCCAGCGCCACAAAGGTGGCTTTCGTTTCCCTGTCTTCCGCAGTCTCCTCTGTGGTTAAATCTTGATTAGATGACTCCCCGAATTTCAATTGCCCTGGCCGGAATGTTCCTGGCTGCATTTGGCCTGTTCGCGACCGCCCCGCAAACTCAGCCGAAGGCGAATCCCACTGAGGCCGCGCGGCTGAATAACCTGGGCGCGGCGTACATGAACCAGCAGCTTTTCGAGAAGGCGTTGAAATCCTTCCAGCAAGCCGCTGAACTCGATCCCACGCTTACGATTGCAAGATTGAATGAGGGCATCGCTTTTCTGAATCTCCAGAAGATCGATGAAGCTAAAGCTGCGCTCGAAGAGGCGCTGAGGCTTGATCCCAGGAATCCACAGGCGTGGTATAACCTCGGCCTGTACGCGAAGAATGCGGGCGATGCGCAGGCCGCGATTGATGCGTTTCATCACGTAGCTGAGATTGATCCGAACGATGCTGATACGTGGTATTTCCTGGGCACAGCTTACGTGCAGGCCAAACAGTTTCCGCAGGCGATCGAAGCCTTCCAACATGCGCTGCAAATTAACCCTCTGCACGCCTCCGCCGAGTTCGGATTGTCCCGCGCCTACCAGCAATCCGCCGACATCGACCACGCCCGCGAACACCTGAAAAAATTCCAGTACATCACGCAAAACAAAATCGGCGCGCCCATGAGCCTCGCCTACGGTGAGCAGGGGCAATACTCGCGGGCTGTCGAATCGCCGTTGGCGGTATTAAAGGCGCCTGCGCAGATTAAGGTGCGGTTTGTAGATGTGACGCGGGAAGCCGGCATTGTCTCGCGGCCCGGGCCTCCGGTTTATTCGACGAAATCTCTCTTTGAGCCCGGTGCAGGCGCGTGCTTTCTCGATTATGACAGCGACGGTAAGATCGACATCTTCCTCGCGGATAATGGCACCGAGGGTGGAGTGTCTCTTTACCACAATGGAGGAGATGGCAAGTTTGAGGATGTTACCAAACGCGCCGGACTCGATTCCGCTATGCATACGAAGAGCTGCGCCGCAGGGGATTTTGACAACGACGGCTACACAGATCTTGCCGTTAGCTGGGATAGCGGATTTCTGCTGTTGCGCAATCAGAAAGATGGGACGTTTAAGAATGTGGCTCCCGCAGCCGGAATTAAAGGATTGGGAACTGACCAGTTGCTCGGGATTGACGGGATGGCGTTCGTTGACTATGACCACGATGGAGACTTAGATCTGTACACGGCTAGCGGAATCGTGCAATGTACCGGCCAGTGGTGCGGCAGTGCAAGCGCGATGTGGCGCAACAACGGCAATGCCACTTTCACTCACGTCGACATTGGTGTCTCCATCCCCGTTTCAGCAGAGAATGCGATTGGTACGGATTACAACAATGACCGGGCCGTCGACCTTGTTGTGGCGGATTGGTCGGGGGGGACCGTCTTCCAAAATCCTCGCGAAGGGAAGTTCCCTGCATTCCATCCGTTTTCGCCTGAGCCTACGGGCAATGACCTACCTACCGTCGGAGTGACCGCCCTCGATTACGATCACGACAGTTGGATGGATATTGCTCTGACACGGCTTCGCGAACCGGCGCTGACACTCTGGCACAACAATCATGGCAAGAGTTTCGAGCAGATAAAGCTCCCCGAAACCAACTGGATCGCAGCCTACGGCATCGCCGCCATCGACTACGACAACGACGGCTGGGTCGATCTCGTCGCCGTCGGCGAAACGAAAGAGGGCAAAGGCGAGATCAAGCTGTTCCGTAACCTCGGCGCAGACGGCTTCAAGGACGTCACCACCGACGTTGGTCTCGATAAGATTCATCTCGAACACCCGCGCGCCATCATCACCGGCGACTATGACAACGATGGCGCGACCGATCTGCTCATCACGCAGAATCACGGTCCGGCGGTGCTACTGCGCAATGAGGGCGGCAACCAGAACCACTGGCTGCGCCTCTCGCTCAAGGGGCTTGCCGACAACAAGAGCGCCATCGGCACGAAGGTAGAAGTGTTCGCAGGCGGAAACCGGCAGAAATTCGAGATTGCCGGCTCGAACGGATACCTCGGGCAAAATTCGCCATACTTGACGGTTGGCCTGGGCGACGCGAAAGAAGCCGACATCGTACGCATGACTTGGCCCACGGGCGTCTTGCAAGACGAAATCAATGTTGCCGGCGATAAGGAACAAAAGTTTATCGAGATCGACCGGCGCGGTAGTTCCTGTCCGACGCTGTTTGTATGGAATGGCGAGCGCTACGAATTTGTTGCCGACATGTTAGGCGCCGGCGTAGTTGGACATTGGGTAGGTCCCAACCAGCGCGATGTTCCGCGACCGGTGGAATACATCAAGATCGATCGCAACACGATTCGCGAAAAAGATGGCCGGTTGAGCTTTCGATTTATGGAGCCGCTGGAGGAAGCTGTCTATCTCGATCAGGCGCGTTTGCTGGCCGTCGATCATCCGGCCAATCTGGATGTTTATCCCAACGAGTATTTTGCATCGAACCCGCCGTATCCCGAATTCAAGGTGGTGGTGAGCAAGAGCGAAGATGCGCGCCCGCCAGCGGGTGCGTGGGATGAGCACGGCCACGACGTGTTGCCCGATCTTTTGGCGCACCGTTATTTTGGCGATTTTGAGCTGTCGCAGTTTCAAGGTTTTGCCAAGCCGCACAGTCTGGTACTCGATTTAGGCGAGGCTTATCGGGGCGGCGCGTTGTGGTTGCTCATGCATGGGGAAGTGGAATATTTTTCTGCGAACAGCATGTATGCCGCGTCGCAAGCGGGAGTGCAGGCGATTTCTCCTTATGTGGAAGCGCTCGCAGCAGATGGCAAGTGGGTGCGAGTCGTCGACGACATGGGCTTCCCCGCGGGCGGCCCACGCACCATGACGGCCGATCTGACGGGCAAGCTGCCGCCGGGAACGCGGAAGGTTCGCATCACAACTAATTTGCAGATTTATTGGGATAGCATTCTGGTAAGTCGAACGCCGCAGAATTCTAACCGAACAAATAAAGTCCAAAGAGTGCGCCTAACGCCGGTTCCGCTCGTTCGCGCGAATCTGGCCTTCCACGGCTACCCACGAAAGATCGAAGGCACGCCGCCGGGAAACGTGCAATACATTTACGAGAAGACGAGTGCGACCGGGCCCTACACGCGTCCGGCGGGAACCTACACCCGCTACGGCGACGTGTTGCCGCTGTTGACGGCGCTGGACGATAAGCTGGTGGTTTTCGGATCGGGCGACGAGGTTAGCCTCGACTTCGACCCATCGAAGTTGCCCGTCCTGCCGAAGGGCTGGGTGCGCGATTATTTCTTCGCGGCCAACGGCTATGAGAAGGATATGGATTTCTACGCCGCCGAAGGTAATTTCGTCGCGCCGCTGCCGTTTCTGAGCATGGGCGATTATCCTTACGCTCCGGATAAATCGTTTCCGCTCGACGACGCGCACGTTAACTATCTTCTCGAATACAACACGCGGCACATGTCAGGTAACGAGCAGCGCGGATACTGGTTCGACTACGGTGCTGCCCGGTAGGTGCGAGGAGTGGTGCGGAAGGTTTCAAAATTTCGCGGGCCATTTTCTGGCTCCGTGCAGCAGGGATACTATATCGACTCTGCCGCGGTGGATGCGATATGCGACGAGGAAGGCAGTGGGAACGATAACGAGTTCGCGGGTTCCGGCAATGCGTCCGGGCCGCCCGGCTTCGGGGAACGTTTCCAGTTGCTCGACGGCTGAAAAGATGCGATCGAGCATAGTGTCGGCGGCAGCGCGAGAGCTTTCACGAGTCCAGTAGGTATACGCGGCGCCCAGATGCCGGGATGCCTTGCGAGTCCAGACAACCTTCACTTCCGGCGCCGCCACCGGGCCGCCATGGCTTTCACCTTCCGGTGTTCAATGACCTGGCCCGCATTGGCCTCCGCGATGCCGGCCCGGATTTGTTCGAGGTGCCAATGCTGCGTGTCCAGATACGCCTGCACGGCTTCACCGAGAAGGTAGGTGCGATCGCGGGCAAGCGAATCGGCCAGCGCGTCAAGTGCGGATACTTTGTCGGACTCCAGGCGGAAGCTGACGGTTTGTTTGTCCATGATAATACATTATATTACAACATAAGATGATGCTCAGAACTAGGCGCGGAATCTCCTTAAAAAAGGACGTGGCATTTATAAAATCGTTTTAATATTGACAATTTCGACCTCCGCGTAATCCAATAGGCGGACCACATGGAAACTACCTCCGTCGCTCCCGTGTCCTCCGCCCCCCGTCTGCGTCGCACCCTTACACTTTGGGATTTAATTCTCTACGGCATCATCGTCATTCAACCCACAGCACCCATGCCTGCCTATGGAGTTTTCAGCAACGCAGGTCAGGGGCATGTGGTTACTTCCATTCTGATCGCGATGATCGCGATGGTTTTCACGGCCATGAGTTATGGGCGTATGGCGCGCGTGTATCCCAGTGCGGGTTCAGCGTATACCTACGTGGGGCGGGAGTTGCATCCATCCCTCGGCTATGTCACCGGATGGAGCATGACCATGGATTACATCTTGAATCCCTTGATCTGCACGATCTGGTGCGCCAAGGCAATGGCCGATCTTCTGGCCGGAACGCGATATCAAATTCCCTACCCGAGTCTGCTTTGGCCCTTAGTTTTTGCCGTGCTGTTCACCGCGTTGAACTTGCGGGGCGTGCAGACTTCGGCGCGGATTAATAAGACTCTGTGCGCGATTATGGGCGCTGTGATCCTGGCGTTCTTCTGGTACACTATCCGCTACATTTTTCACTTGCCGCAATTTCCGGAAGCTTATTTCTTGCGGCCGTTCTACAACCCGCAGACTTTTACCATCAGCCGGGTCTTTCACGGAACTTCAGTTGCCGTTCTCACTTATATTGGATTCGACGGTATTTCGACGCTGTCGGAAGAAGTGGAGAATCCCAAGCGAAATATTTTTCTGGCGACGGTTCTGGTATGCGTTATTACGGGATTTCTCGCCGCGGCCGAGGTCTACGGCGCCCAGCTACTAAGCCTCCAGCATTTCGGCAGGGATTTTGGCATCTTCTCGGAGTTTGGAGATGAGAACGTGTTCAGCCACGTCGCTGGTATTGCCGGCGGTGTTCTTATGACCAAGTTGATCAGCCTAACGCTTCTGATCGCAACTGTCGGTTCGGGTATGGGATCGCAATTAGGCGCGGCGCGCTTGCTCTACGGCATGGGACGCAGCGGCGCGATTCCTAAAAAGTTCTTTGGCGCGATTCATCCCAGAACGCACATTCCCGCCAATAACGTAATTTTTGTGGGATTGATTGCGTTAATAGGAGCATTTCTCATCAGCTATGACGATGGCGCCAATTTGCTGAACTTCGGGGCGCTGATCGCATTTATGGGCGTAAACCTGGCGGCCGTTACGCACTACTACATTAGGGGCAATGACCGCACCCTCGGACAATTAATTCCGCCGGTCCTCGGATTCATTATTTGCTTCCTGCTGTGGATCAGCTTGAGCCCGAAGGCTAAGATATTTGGGGCGATCTGGATGGTCGTTGGCATTGCCTATGGCGCATGGAAAACCAGAGGCTTTCAAAGTGATTTAGTGAATTTTGACGTGCCCCCGGAAGAGTAGCCGAGAATCGTATTTACTGATCGATCAATCTTTGATTTGATAATCTGCTCGCACGGGGCAGAATTCTGGAGAGGCGGTCCAAATGCTGGGGTCTATTGATATCGTGGCCTTCGTTCCCACCAAAGATGTCGAGAAGGCGAAGGCCTTCTACGTGAATGTCTTGGGACTTCGCTTTGTAAAAGATGACGGCTTCGCCATGGTTCTGGATGCGAACGGAATCATGGTGCGAGTAGCGCGGGCGCAGTTCACGCCGGCTCCCTTCACAATTCTGGGATGGCAGGTCAGCGATATCGATCAAATTGCCAAAACACTTCAGGAAAAAGGCGTCCAGTTCGAACGCTTCGGATTTTTCGAACAAGACCCGCTCGGAATATGGACCGCGCCCACCGGTGACAAGGTAGCCTGGTTCAAAGATCCGGATGGAAATATTTTGTCGGTTTCACAGCATGTTTGATTTGTAATTTCTGATTTGACCCGAACGATCGCAGACCTGAGTTCCAGCGACCGATTTAGTCTCTGCAGAGTCCCTCCCGCTCGCGTCTCACTTTACGGTGACGGTGACGTAGGTAGTGTGAATGGCTTTGTAGCCGTTGTTCGGATTGATATCCATGATTGCGAGCTGGTAAGTTCCCGCCCCAGGCAAAGTGACGTTCTGATTGATGAATGCGCTATTCACTCCTACTCCGGTAGGGGACTCGCCGAGCTTGATTCCATGCGTGTTGTCCCAGACCTCTATGTGATCGACGAGAGGAGTGTTCGATCCACTCTGTTCGTAGGCGTAAGCGTTGATAGGCACGGTGGTGGTTGACCATGTCGAATTGCTCGCCGGCGAGTTGACGAAAACCCCTAAACTGGAAGACACCGTCAAGCTGACGTTGCTCTCGTGAATGCGTTGGCCCGAACTAGTGACGTCCTGCAACGTCAGAGTGTATTTGCCCGGGGTAAGTGAGTACCACTGGCTGATGCTCGTGCCCTTGGGGGAGTCGCCAAGCTTGGTATTGCCGTTCCAAACTTCAATGTGATCAATGCCTGATGTAGATTCCTCCGCGCTGGCTTCAACCGCAAATGCGCTGAGGGGGAACAGCGTGGACTGCGTTGAATTATTCGCGGGAGTATTCACGAACACACCGTAGGTGGAGGACTCCGTATAGTTGGTGAACTCCTTGTGCAGAATCTTGTAATCCGGCGGGCCGCCGATGTCCTGTACCGTCATCTGATGTTGGCCGTTTCCGCTCACAGAAAATGCCTGATTGACGGTCGTGCTGAAGACGTTGCCAAGCTTCGTCGCCCGGTTGTTGAAAGTGTCCCACACTTCTATGTGGTTGATTTGTGTGCCCAACTCGGAAGCGGCGGCATTTACCAGGATCGAAGGCCCTTGGTTGGAAGCATTGGGAGGCGAGTTAATCACCACGCTCCCCGCGCCGGAAGAGAAGAAATCCGCCATATCCGCAGCAGTAGCCGACCACCCTGGGTAGGACTGAATTCCCAGGGAATCCAGCATGGTTCGCAACGTGTTCTCATGCTTGTAGGCGACGCTCGAAACGTGACCCGGCTTCACATTCGGACCAATGAGGCCGGTGTAGATCTGGCCCGCATCGTCGTCGGCCCCATTATCGAAAGTTACGATCACGAGTCCACTTCCGCCAGGTTGAAAATCGGGTAGGTTCAGCATGGGCGTGAGATTGCTATTCAGGAAATTGTCGCCGTCTAGCAGAGTGGAGCAGCTATCGTGCAGATCCCAGCATCCGTCGGGAACAACGATCGCGAAGCGTGGCAGAGTCCCATTCGCCACATCAATCCCAAATTGCTCAAAGTCTACGA
>Ga0302303_10000116_pt1 | contig 88920 bp, 81 predicted proteins | sample III_Palsa_E2_1_FD_194542 | JGI IMG/M metagenome (GOLD analysis project Ga0302303, IMG submission 194542) | Peat permafrost microbial communities from Stordalen Mire near Abisko, Sweden - III_Palsa_E2_1 | ecosystem: Environmental > Terrestrial > Soil > Palsa > Peat permafrost | place: Sweden... | reverse complement strand
AATTAAAAATGAGGTTTTTTTTGCACTTTAACTAATTGATTATGAATTAAATATACGAAAAAGATTATTTAAAATAAACTTAATTAATTGATAATCAGGTATTTATTACCTTAACTTAATGACATTGTGCGCGCGCCAGAAAGAGCGATGGCTTCTCTTTTTACAATAAGAATTAGTGATAAATTCCGTTTTAACAGGAACTTATAAACTTAACCTGCATCATGAACAAAAAAATCCTTCTTATTGTAAGCTTATTAACCTTATTTTTTTTGAATGCCGAAGCTCAAAACGGACAAAAAACAACATTGAGCACCCTGCCCGATATTGAAGTATATGATATAAACGGCGTACATACCAGCCTGCGCCAATTGGCAAAAAATAAAGTATTGTTTATTGATTGCTGGTTTATCCCCTGCCCGCCCTGTTTTTTAGGAATGGGGGCCGTGCATAAAGTTTATGCTCAATTTGCGGGACGGAAAGACCTTTGTTTTATAACCATTTGCATGACCGACAGCGCACAGGTTAAAGCTTTTATAAGGCAGGATACCGCAATGAAGGCATATGTAAGCCAATACCAGTATTTTAGTGGCCGGCAAGATTTTAACTTACCGGTTTATTTTATGCCGGGGTGCAATTCAAAAGTTCCGCTGGGCACAAAGGTGCTCAGCCACTCGGCCCCTGATGATAAAACAAAATGCCCCGACGCTGTTTTTGATTTTACAGGATACCCCACCACAATGGTTTTTAATAAAGAAGGCAAACAGGTTTTTAAAGAAACCGGCGTTTCCAGCGCAGACAAATTTCAACAAGACATAACCAAAGCGCTAAATGAAGCACTTTCGGGAAGTAATTAATATTTGCTGGCTATTTACACTATTAGCATCACTGATATGAATTTCAAACTTACCAACCCTCCTACCGGCGACAGAAGCAGGGAGCTATGGCTGCAACATGCCGCTGGATTTATAATATTTCAAGATATGAGGAATTATGCCATTAAACAGATTCCTGCTGATACCAACGAAAAAACAAGAGAACAAATCCTTAATGGAATTGATGATGCGGTATATGGATTAATGATGATTATGGACGGCGTTGCGGGTACGCTACAAAACGACGAATACAAAGTAATGATTGAATACAAAATAATATTAAAAAAAAACGGTGAAATACTACAAAGTATAAATACGCTTGACGGCGATGGAATGTGTATGGGATTTCACGGCTGGAAAGATGGAGATTTTGGAGAAGATGATGTAGTTACAAGTTTATTATAAATTTACTTGATCTGGCGCGAGCAAGGAGCAATGAAAAGTGCCAGAGCTTACTTTTGACTTTAGAATAAATAACGAAGTCACGAGTAGCTTTTCCGCTTTGGGCCATACCCGACATACTCGCGCCAGAAGGGGATCTGTAAACCTATTTTAGGACTAATAAATAATGTAAACCTATACCAGGATTAATCAATTAACCTGTAAACTTATTTTAGGACAAGACACGCGAATTTTTGTCCCAGGTTGTCCCATTCTGTCCCATGATCATGTGCTAACTTATTGATTTACAGGAATGGGGTGTTTCATTTGTATCGCGTGTTTCTTTGTGTCCCATGTATTCGCGGGACAGTGCGCCTGCACCAAAAAAGAGCGGCTATTGTTAACTCTTTTCGTAAAGGTTGTTCCTTTTTAATTCCATTAACCATTCCGGATTCCGCGGCGACTGAAACCCGAACTGCTGGTATAGGGAATGAGCATCTAAAGTTGCTAATAACATCCTTCTTAAACCTTTTGTCCATTCCAGATCCATTATATACTTCATCAGCATTTTAGATAATCCTTTTCCTCTGTGCTCTTTCAAAACATAAACATCGGCCAGGTAAGCAAACGTGGCATAATCCGTTACGAACCGCGCAAATCCTATCTGCGTGTTGTCATCAAATAAGCCCGCACAAAAAGAATTTTTTAATGAGATTTCTACAGTTTCCAGCGGAATACCTTTTGCCCAATAGCTTTCTTTGCTCAAAAAATTATGAATGGCAGCTATGTCCATGTTTTCAAACCCTGCCTTGATATGATACGTGCTCATTTGTATTTTGATTTTATAAAAGCAAAATAATACAGAAAAAAGGCATAACTACAGATACATTTTTTTTAATTTTATAGAGTACAGTTTGAAAAATGAAAGAAATTCTTTATCGAAAAATTGCCGCTGGATTAGCAGATCAAATCAAAAACGGCACACTGAAAACCAGTGATAAAATGCCGTCGTTGCGCATGCTGCATCAGGAATACGGCGTGAGTATGACTACCGCTATACAAGCCTACTTGGAGCTGGAAAGTAAAGGACTGATAGTTTCCCGTCCGCAATCCGGATACTATGTCAATTATAAACCCGCTAATTTATCTGTTCCCACTGTAAGTAAACCAATAGGTGGATATGAGTCTGAATGTGTGGAAACATTGATTGCTAAAATGTATTCGACACTTAATAATAAAGATATCACGAGGTTCTCCACGGGGGTACCGGAAAGTGAATTGCTACCCATTGCCAAACTAAACAAGGAACTGGTGAATGCAATGCGAAATCTGGACGGCAGTGGTACCCAATACGAAACGATACAAGGAAACTTAAAACTACGCCACGATATTGCCCGGCTAACCTATACCTGGAACGGCAACCTGAGTGGTGAAGATATGGTAACAACCGCCGGCGCAATGAATGCGATCTCGTTCAGCTTAATGGCGCTTACCCAAAAAGAGGATACTATTGCGGTAGAAAGTCCGGTTTATTTCGGGATACTGCAGTTGGCAAAAAATCTGGGATTAAAAGTGATCGAGCTTCCCACCCATCCGGAAACTGGTGTTGAATTGGAGGCATTAAAAAAAGTATTGCCCGGGATTAAAGTTTGTATCCTGGTTTCCAACTTCAATAATCCGCTGGGAAGCTGTATGCCGGAAGAACATAAAAGGGAAGTGGTGAGGATGCTTGGCGAACGGGGCATTCCGCTGATAGAAGATGATTTGTATGGCGATATATATTTTGGAAGCAGCCGACCAAAGCCATGCAAGGCTTTTGATGAAGAGGGTTTGGTATTGTGGTGCGGTTCTGTTTCCAAAACGTTGGCTCCCGGTTATCGTGTAGGCTGGATAGCTCCGGGGAAATTCAAAGAAAAAATCATTCATCAAAAGCTAATCCATACTTTTTCGTCAACAGCTATCACTCAGGAGGCGGTTGCCAATTTCCTTGAAAAAGGGAGATACGAACATCATCTGCGTAAATTAAGAAGCGAATTGCACGCCAATAGCTTACAGTTTGCCAGAGCCGTTGCAGCGTATTTTCCTGAAGGAACTAAAATCAGCCGTCCGCAGGGCGGATTTATGCTTTGGGTAGAGATGGACAAAAAAATCGACACCACCGATTTGTATGACAGAGCTATTCGCCAGAAAATCAGTATCGCTCCCGGCAGAGTGTTCTCCCTGCAAAACCAATTCAATAACTGTATGCGGTTGAGCTATGGCCAGCGATGGTCCGAGCTGATTGACAGCAAACTAAAACAGTTGGGGAAAATTGCTAAAGGAATGATATGCTTGTAATGGTTTGGCTTTTAATATTGGTAGGTGCGGTGTTGTTCGCTATCAACGATTGCAAAAACCTGTAAAGAGCATTTAATAGCTTGGTTATTTAAAATTCCGGCCTTTATGAAAAATATCTTTTGCCTCAGTTTTGCCTGATGGTATTTGATTGCGATCATTAGGCACCGCGGCTGTTTGCTCATCCGCCCGCGACAGGGTGAGTACCGGTTGATCGTCATTTTCAATAGGAGTAAGACCTCCCAATAATTTATTCAGGTTAAAGCAACGCTTTACAATAACGTGTATAACCTCACCTTCAATCTGCAATTTACCTTCAGCCATCAATAAACGGGCTTGCAGAATATCCTTGCGATATTTTTCAAATGTTTTTTCCCAAACCACAAGGTTGGCGAAGCCGGTTTCGTCCTCAATGGTAACAAATAAAATGCCCTTGGCCGTACCCGGCCTTTGCCTTACGGTAATTAAACCGGCTATTTTTACCTGGTCGCCATCTTTAAGGTTTGATAAATTGCCAGTAGGGTTTACATGTAATAAATTGAACTGCTCGCGTAAGAAGCTAACCGGATGGGCCTTTAACGACAGGCCGGTTGCTGCATAATCTTGTACTACATGTTCGGCAGGGTTCATAAATGGCAGGGCAATTTGTGTTTCGAGTGTGCTTTCTGAAGGCTGGCCGGTAAACAGGCCAATAGGTTTGTCGTTCAATGCAGGTACTTCCCATAAAGCTTCGCGGCGGTTAAGATTCATAGAACCAAAGGCATCCGCATCAGTCAGCTTTTCAATAGCCGCCTGCGGAACGCCGGCATCACTTAATTGACTAATGCTGATATAGCCGTTTCCGCGCCCTAAAATCAGTAATTGCATATCTGCTTCATTTAGGCCCTTTACCTGCCTAAAACCTAAACGTACGGTACAATAGCGGCCATCTTTTTCTTCCAATGTATTATCCCACAGCGAGTAGTTAACATCCACCGGGCGCATGATTACGCCGTGCCGCTCGGCATCAATTACTATTTGTGCAGGCTGATAAAAGCCCATGGGCTGGCTATTTAATAAAGCGGCTGCAAAAACATCAGGATAATGCCATTTGAGCCATGATGAGATATAAACCAGGTGCGCAAAACTGGTTGCATGGCTCTCAGGAAAACCATAGCTGCCAAAGCCCTCCAGTTGTTTAAATATGCGTTTGGCAAACTCTTCGGTATAGCCTTTTGCAGTCATACCGTCAACCAGCTTTTTTTGGAACTGGCTAACCAGTCCTTTTGCTTTAAAGGTAGCCATGCTGCGGCGCAGCTGATCTGCTTCGGCGGGGGTAAAGCCTGCGGCCACTATGGCAATTTCCATGGCCTGCTCCTGAAACAGCGGTACACCCAGCGTACGGCCCAATATCTCTTCCAATTCGGCTGATGGGTATTCAATAGGATCAATCTTATCACGACGGCGCAAATAGGGATGCACCATATCTCCCTGAATAGGGCCTGGCCGCACAATGGCTACCTCAATTACCAGGTCGTAAAATATGCGCGGTTTAAGGCGTGGCAGCATAGACATCTGTGCCCGGCTTTCTATCTGAAATACGCCCAAAGTATCTGCATGGCATATCATTTCATAAACTGCCGGATCATCCTGCGGAACATTTTCTAAAGTGAGCTCCCTGCCGTAATGTTGTTTTACCAGATCAAATGCCTTGCGGATACAGGTGAGCATCCCCAGGGCCAGCACATCAACCTTTAAAATGCCTAAAGCTTCCAGGTCATCTTTGTTCCACTCCAGCTGGGTGCGGTTTTCCATGCGGGCGTTCATCACCGGGCAAATGTCAGAGAGTTTGCACTGGGTAATCACAAAGCCGCCGGTATGCTGCCCTAATTGCCGCGGAAAGCCCATGAGCTGTTCGGTTAACTCCAGTACTTTGTGCAGGTGCGGGTCATCAGGATTTAGTCCCTGGGCAATAATACGTTCCCTGTCAAATGCTTCCTCCGAAAAATCCCAGATCGCTCCCGACAAACGCTTAATGGTATCTTCTGACAGGCCCATCGCCTTACCCGCATCGCGGATGGCTCCTTTGTGGCGTTCCTGCGTTACGGTGGCTACTATGGCGGCATGTTCGCGGCCATAAGTTTCATAAATCCATTGGATAATCTCTTCGCGCCGCTCATGTTCAAAATCTACATCCACATCGGGCCATTCGTCGCGGGCATCAGACATAAAGCGCGAAAAAAGCAGGCGCGACTTAGTCGGGTTAACCGGTGTTATCCCCAAACAAAAACACACCGTGCAATTAGCCGCCGACCCCCGCCCCTGGTGCAAAATATTGAGCTCTTTTGCTTTGTTGGTGTATTCATGAATGCGCAGAAAATAGGGCGCCAGCTTGCGCCGTTTAAAAAAGGCCAGCTCAAAGTCTATTTGTTCGCTTATTTTTGGGTCGATGTTTTCGCCAAACATGCGCTCTGCCCCTGCCCAGGTATAGGCTGCCAAATGTTCATCAGCTGTCCGTCCATCCGGACTAACCCACTCCGGCTCCAGGTATTTAAGGGTATCCAGCGAAAACTGACAGGCATCGGCAATTTCACAGGCATTTTTCAAGGCATCGGGGTATTGTCTGAACAGACGCTCCAATTCATCAACCGGTTTCAGGTAACGCTCTGCATTGGCATGCAGTTTAAACCCGGCATTGCGGATGGTGCATTTTTCGCGGATGCAGGTAACCACATCCTGTAGCTCCCGGCGGCCAGATTCATGGTAATGCACATCATTGGTGGCCACCATGGGCACTCCCAGTTGCGATAAACGATGCAGCCTTTTGCCATCATCGCCATTATAGGAACGCGAGGCAGCCACGTAAAGCTCATCGCCCAAAACCTGCTGATATTCTTTTAAATCAGCCTTAAAAGTATCGTCAAAATCAAACCTGGCGTTTAGCGCATCGGGTGGAATAGTAATAAACTTAATGCCCTCGGCACCTGCAAATACATCCTGTTTATATAAATGGCACTGGCCTTTTTCTGCGCGTATATTGCCTTTGGTAAGTATGGCACATAAGCGACCCCAGGCAGTAATATCGGTAGGATAAGCCAGCAGGCTGGGGCCATCGAGCAGATCAAGCCGGCATGCCGGAATGAAGCGAATGCCTGTAGCTTTGGCAGCCTGATGAGCACGTACCACACCGGCAACGCTGTTTCTATCGGTAATGGCTATGGCCATATAGCCGAGATTAGCGGCTTGCTCTACCAGCTCATCGGGATGCGAGCCGCCCCGCAAAAAACTAAAATTACTGGTTACCTGTAGCTCTGCATAATTCATATCATCTACGCAAAAAAACCGTGAATAAACCATTGGTTCGACTGATCGCCGGTGTAATGCCCCGACCGGAACAGCCAGTACCGTTGTCCGCTTTCATCTTCTACCTGGTAGTAATCCCTGTGCTCACCCTGGTCCAGCCACCACTCGCGTTCAATGCGTTCGGGGCCATCGGCCTTTTTTACATGGTGAACTTTGTTTTTATAAATAAATAGCATGGGCGGATAATCGGGTATCAGGGCGGTTACCTCAATACGCTCGGGCCGGGGTAATAGCAATGATGGCCTTGCCCGGCCGGTGCGCCATGGTGTAGCAGGTTTTTCTTTTAGCGAGGCTGATGTTTTGATAGATCGCTCGGGCCAGTAATGTTCCTGCGGCAAAAAACGGTGGATATTGGCGGCTCCTATTTTATTGGCCAGCCGGTCCAATAGTTCGGCCAAACTGGTATCCGCCAGTCCACATCCCTCGGCCGACCATAATAGCTCCTGCCCGGGTTCTACATCTTCAACTTTTGGGGCATCCAGCGTAAAAAGCTCAATACCCAGGGCAGGTTCAAGGGAAGGTATTTTTAACTCAAACAACTTAAACAGATGCTCCACATGATGAGTTGCCCGATTAGTGGCAATAGCGGCGCCTATCACCAACCCATCTACCCGATAGCCTCTTAAAATGGCGGTACGTACACCTTTACCTTCGCCCTGAAGCCTCTGGCACAGCTTTTCGAGTAATGTTTTTATGGCGATTTCTATACCCGTTGCGGTACATATGGGCTCCATACAAGGCAAACGTTCCGAATAAGCTTCAACCGGATGCAATAATTGCAGGGGTTCATCTTCGGTGCCCAGGGCCTGGTTAAGGCGCGATAAAAAATCATCCCCAAAACGCCTGCGCATGGCCGTTCGCCCTAAACCTATAAAACTTTTAATAGTATGAAAACCCAGCTTTTGCAATCGGTCTAAAATAACCTGCTCCAGGCGCAGGGCTGTGGGCGGCAAGTTTAACAAGGCTTCCATTTGCCTGCCCGGGGCAATAATGGGCTTTTCGCGACCGAAACGGGCAACGGCCCAGGCGGTCCCAATGGTATCAGCCATGGCGCCGCGCACATCATAACCTTTGCTTATTAACTGGGTAACAATTGCCTTTAAATAGCCGTGTTCGCTATCCCAAAGATGCGCACAGCCTGAAACATCCATCAGCAAGCCATCGGGCAGGTCGACAGCAATAAACGGTGAGTAACGGATACACCATTCGCCCAGAGCATTGAGCAGCTTATCAGCCTGTCCGGGGATATAATCAATCACTTGTAAACCCGGCACTATAGCCTTAGCGTCTGCCGCAGCCATGCCGGTAGTAACGCCTTGTGCTTCTGCTAAATGGTTGGCGGCCATTACCACCTGGCGGTTACGCTCGGCACCCACCAAAACAAAGGGCACGTCCTTCAGTTCCGGCTGCCGGAGGGCGAGCCGATCCGTCAGTAAATGACGGAACCATAGGGAAACATAGCGTTTGTTCATCATTGTACACTATACAGCTACCAACCTTTCAGGTAAAATGGTTTCAACTTTTTCATCAAGCATTATAAAGCCTCCTTCGGCCCACTCCAAATTCCAGCTGCCGGGGTTGCCATTGCGTACCCTCAACAGATCTACCTGCCAGCGCGGGAAACCTACACCCGGCAGTTCATCCTCCGGCTCGCTGGGCAGGTGGGTAACCTGCCACCGTGCCACGCAGGTAGTACTGTTTAACCTGCGCAGATCATTACGCAACAAAAAACCGGTTACCCTACTGTCTTCAACCGCTAGCTGTAAACGGCGCGATTGTGCAAAGCTGATATCCCGCACCTCGGCAATAACGGCAGATAAGCCTTTACACTTCAAGGCTTCTTCCATCACCCAAAGAATATCTTTTTCGCGTTGCACATCAATAAAAATCACTCTATCCGGCTCTACGTTAAAGGCAATCAGCGCGGGCGGGAAAAGCTTTCGCGATGTGCTAACCCACAGGCAGGCACCGCCATTTTGCATGAGTGAGGTTAGTATACCGCTTATAAAACCACTGGTGGCCGCGGCATGCTCCGGAGTGGGGCACAGCATTTCGTGAATATTGCCGGTTGGAAAAACATGATTAGGGAAGGCCAGCTCCAGCGGACCCAAACCAATACCCCTGGCTTTACCTGCCATGGGTGGAGTAAAGCCCTGCCATAACAAAATATCCTTTTGCAACCGGCTGATGATGTCTTTTTTATTTTCGGGCATTACTATTCATTTCGGGCCATAAAGTTATACTAAAAATTTTAGCATTTTATATAAATATTTACAAAATATTTTTCACCTTTGGGTATGGTAAACAATATTTATCTGACCGGCGAGGCTAAAGCATGGCTAAAACGAAAAAATAATCCCGATGAAGTGGTGCGGATTGTTTTGGATACAGAAAATACAGAAACGGTAACCAGCTATCAATTATACACCGCTTATGAGGCTAATCCCGATTACCTGGGACGTATTTTGTTTGATACTAAAGGCTATTGGATTTACGATGGCAATACGTTAACCATTGCCGAGCAGGAACAGCTGGCCAAATTTATTATTAACTACAAGGAGATAGTTTAGGGGGATAGTTTTCTCGACCATCATACAGCAGATTATCTTTTTAATAATCGCTGATTTACGATCTTCATCACAAATTCCCGGTGATTGCGACTTATTGGCAATGACTTGCTTCCAATCTTAATTTCATTACCTTCTATGGCATCAATCTTTGAAGAGTTGACCAGGTAAGACTGGTGTATCTTGATAAACTCATTTAATGGCAACTGTGATTCGAAGCTTTTCATGGTGAGATAGGCAATGATCTTTTTACTCTCAGTATAAATGCTCACATAGTTCCCGAGGCTTTCAGCATAAAGGATATTGTTTAACTCAATCTTTTCAATTCTTTTCTCGCTTCTGATAAAGATATAAGAAGGCTGTGAAGTAGTATTTGCAACATTCTTCATTTGATAGTAATCCTTTGCCTTTTGCACGGCTTTAAGGAACCGGTTAAAAGCAAATGGCTTTAAAAGATAATCGATGATATCCAGCTCATATCCTTCGAGTGCATACCTCGGGAATGCGGTGGTTAATATCACCATCGATTCAATGTTCAGTTTTTGTAATAATTGCAAGCCTGAAACTTTTGGCATCTCGATGTCCAGAAATATGATGTCGGTAGTATTATTTTTCAGAAATGCCTCTGCCTTCATTGCGCTCTCAAATTTGCCCTGTAGGTCCATATAGGGTACCTGTTCAACAAATTCATGCAATATTTGACGGGCAACGGGCTCATCATCCACAATGATGCAGCTTAGTTTCTTCATGGCGCAAACGTTAAATAAACTTGAAAAATATTTAGTTCTTTTTTAATATCAAGCTGGTAACGGTCCTTGTAAAGTAATTCCAATCTTCTTACAGCATTATTCATGCCTATCCCGCCTGGGGCGGGTTCCGTTTCGTCATAAGAATTATTACAGGTGAAATCGATCCGACCCGCTTCCTCATTTAATTCAATGATGATCCTGTTGATGACATTATCACCCCTTGAGACATGTTTAAAAGCATTCTCTACAAAAGCCATAAAGATCAGCGGGGCAATCTTGACACCCCCATTTTCATAGCTTACATTTAAAGTAACCTCCATATTATCATTACTCCGTGCTTTTTGCAGGGCCACATAGTTTTTCAGGTACTTTACTTCCTTTTCCAGTTCGATCATTTCTACATCCGCCTCATATAAATTATACCTCAGCAGATCGGAAAATTGCACCATCATGTCCCGCGCTCTCTTATTGCCTATGTCAATATAACCATAAACAGTATTGAGTCCATTAAACAGGAAATGCGGGTTGATCTGCGAACGCAAATATTTTAATTCTGTTTGCAATTGGTTGATCTGACTGTTTTTAACCTGCTCCTCCCGTTCCGACCATTTCTGCGTTATATAAAGCATTGATGCTATTACAGTACAACAGAGGCCGTACACAAAATTATCCCAGAACCCGGAGCTTGTTTGGATGGGCCGATCGTGAAAAAGAACATTATGGATAAACCGGTTATAATGGCTGGTAAAAACAGTATACAGCAAAACTACACCGATAAGCCCCGCAACATACCAGCCGAACAGTTTCTTTTCCAGAAGATATGGTATTACAAACGCATTATTGGCCCATATCATACACGCAAACACCGAAAAGTGTACAAGAATGGTAACCAGATAAGAAAAACAGGCTTGCACCGTATTTACCGAATAGGTTGGTTTTTCAATTACCAGTGATCCGATATATGCAAGAAAAAAGAGTAAATAAGAGGTGCGTTTCCTGATGAACATGGCACTATATTCGTTTTATACTATAAATATAATTTGTTTGATTTGATAACCCGTAATATACCTTTTAGCTGTTGCTGATTATCACGGAAAATGGTGCGATTATAACGTAAACTTCGCGTTCTATCATATAGATTTCATGGAATCAAAGAAATCTATATAAATCATCCGGTTTCCTTAAAACCAATAAATTACTGTGATGGAAGTATGCCATCATATTCCTGCAATCTCCTTTGCTGATTTCATGGAAAACCTGCCGATTACGTAGAATATCTTAGCTGCTGTCACATATTTTCTTTTGGGACGAAAGCCTTATTTATCTTTATGAGAAGTTTATGCTGGATTTTAAATTCTGTAACAAAAACCACTGTAAATCATCGAATTATCAGGCGTAAAAATCAACAAAGCAATGAAAAAAGGTATACAATTCGGGGAGACCGTTGAAGGTTATAACATTCCTGTTTTAAATGAAAGGGAAATAAGGGCAGCGGCTGGAATATTATTTTTGGTAATATTCTTATCCTTAATGCTCATTCTTTTTAACAACAATTTTTTACTGGCAAAATATGCCATAACCATATTCCTCACCGACTTTATTGTACGTGTGTTTATCAGTCCCAGGTATTCCCCTTCATTGATCATCGGACGTTTAATAGTCAGAAACCAGGTTCCCGAATACGTTGGCGCTAAACAAAAAAGATTTGCATGGATCATTGGTGTGGCTTTGTCCGGTACCATGTTCATTTTCATGGTATTGATCAATTCATACAGCCCGATAACGGGTATTGTATGCCTGATGTGCCTGATTTTCCTGTTTTTTGAATCGGCGTTTGGTATCTGTTTAGCCTGTAAGGTTTACAGACTGGCTTATCAGGAAAAGGCGCAATACTGCCCGGGTGAAGTGTGTGACGTAAAATCAAGACATGATATTCAAAAAACATCCGCGGCTCAACTGCTAATTATTGTTGGATTTATCGGCTATATTACACTAACTGCCTTTTTATTTAATGGCCAATTGAGTAAGAAACCGTTTGACCTGTTTGGAATTTATAATAATACACAAGTCAAAAAATGACCCCGGAAAGCGCATTGGAAAAGTATTTTTCTTCGTTCCGGCGGAACATCATCGGCCATGAGCAGTATTTTGATTCGCCTTTTGGAAGGATGCAAATAATTTATGCAGACTGGACAGCAAGTGGCAGGGCTTACAGGCCCATTGAAGAATGTATACAGAAAGAGATAATGCCTTTTGTGGCTAATACACATACAGAAACTAATATTACAGGGACACTGATGTCTAAAGCTTATGAAGAAGCCAGGGTTATTGTTAAAAACCATGTTAACGCAAATGACGGTGACGCATTGATTTTTTGCGGCAGCGGAATGACGGGTGCTGTAAACAAGCTGCAAAGGATATTAGGGTTGAGGGTGCCGGAGCGAGTGAAGGATTATGTGAAAAAAGAAAGCCTGCAAATAGATGAAATGCTGAGGCCTATTGTTTTTTTGACACATATGGAACACTACAGTAACCAGATCACCTGGCTGGAGACCATCGCAGATGTTGAGATCATTAGTTCCGGAAAAAGTGGGAATGTTGATTTAGCACATTTCAAGAACTTATTAGAACAATTTAAGCATCGGAAAAATAAAATAGCCGCAATTACCGCTTGTTCAAATGTGACAGGGATTCAAACCCCATATCATGAAATTGCAAAAATGATTCATGAATACGAAGGATTATGCTTTGTCGACTTTGCATGCTCAGCACCTTATATTGATATCAACATGCATCCTCTAAAAAAGGGTGAACATTTAGATGCTATTTACTTTTCGCCCCATAAATTTCTGGGCGGCCCGGGCACTCCAGGAGTTTTGATCTTCAATAAAAAAATCTATAAAAATACTATCCCTGATCAACCGGGTGGAGGCACCATTCTGTACAGCAATCCATGGAAGGTTCATGAATATATTACCGATATAGAACAGAGAGAAGATGGCGGCACCCCTCCATTTTTACAAGGGATAAAGGTAGCGATGTGTATCAGATTGAAAGAAGAAATGGAGGTTGAAAATATACTAAAGCGAGAAGAAGAAATATTGCAGATCATTTTTGAAAGATTCTCAAAAATGAAAGACGTTGAAATACTCGAAGGGGTTATTAAGAAAAGGTTGGGTGTTATTTCATTTATTGTAAATGGGGCCCATTATAATTTGATCACCAAACTACTGAATGACAGGTTCGGTATTCAGATGAGGGGCGGCTGCTCGTGTGCAGGGACGTATGGGCATATGTTGCTTCATGTTGATGAGACCAGGTCTTATGAAATATTGAATTCAATCCATTCAGGAGATATGTTATGCAAGCCGGGATGGATAAGGCTATCTGTTCACCCCACCATGGCCAATATTGAAATTTATTTCATAATGGATGCAATTGAATTGACAGCATTACATTTCCGGGAGTGGGCGAAAGATTATACCTATGATTCAGAAGCCAATGAATACTCTTTCAAAGGTATTGAGCCAACGGAACAAGGTAAGATTAAAGATTGGTTTAATGTATCCTCCTGGGGTAAACCATCGTTTAGGCGAAAACTTAAGTTTGATAAATTTGTGTGAAGTAAAATTACCGTAAGGGTAATGCACGGCAACATTAACCTTAAAAAAATAAAAATTTAATATCTGTTCAATTGTCAGATAGTCATGACGTTAAGGGCTTTAAATCATCCATAAAATGGTTCGGCTTTTGCCCTGTTGGGCTACCTTTTAAGAAGAAAACCTAAAGCCGCCCTACTTTCGTAAAGCGGCTTCGTAGTCCCTGGGGAAACTTCTCGAATTCCCTTTTAAATGATTGGAAACTTCTTACGGACTTATAGTAGCCTGCAAAAAAGGGATTTTGCTCTTGATTATTCAGACCGTAAACTATTCACAGGGTTTGCTACTGCCGCTTTTATAGCATGATAGCTGATTGTAATAACCGCTACGATGACAGCAAGTAATCCTGCGCCGGCAAACATCCACCATTGTATATTAATGCGGTAAGCAAATCCTTGCAGCCATTTATGCATCACGTACCAGGCTATAGGCGAAGCGATGAGAATGGAAAGGAATACCAGCTTTAGGAAGTCTTTTGAAAGCAAGCCGTTAATCGACGATATACTTGCTCCCAATACTTTTCTTATACCAATCTCCTTAGTACGTTGCTCTATAGTAAACGCTGCCAAGCCGAATAGTCCCATGCCGGCCAGTACGATTGTGATGACAGTAAAGATGCTGAATATGGAGGCCAGCCGGTCTTCAGCTTTGTACCGGGCATTAAAGGCATCATCCATAAATGTGTAATCGAATGGGGTGTCAGCATCGTACTTTTTATAGATGTTTTGCATTGCCCCAAGCAAGGTTGGCAGATTTGTATGGGCTTTTATTTTTGCAAAAAGGAAACATCCTCCCTGAGTTTTCCAAAATTTAGCGGTGTCGGAAAGCACCCAAAGGCCGAGCGGCTGAATGGGGTCTTCGAGAGAGCCAAAGTTGAAATTTTTAACAACACCAGCCACAATGGTCTTCGAACCAGGATTAACATATCTGCCGAGAGGGTTCGCGGGTAAATGCATTTTTTCAACCGCCAATTCGTTAAGCACAATCTTATTTCCGGTACCCAGGTTATCATGAGGCAGTGGCGGATACTTCCATTTAAGACCTACCAGTTGAAAGAAATCCTGGTCGACGTCAAGCGATGGAAGCATTACTGTTTCATCTTTGGTTTTACCGGGCATTCCGATCATATCATAATAACTAAACATGCCGTATCGCGATGTTGACACTTCGCTTATGCCCGCCAATATCTTAATATCGTGATTAAAGGCAGGGTAATTTTTAAAAGAGCCGCTAACCGGGATCATAATCACGTTGTCCCTATCAACACCCGTATCCGTATGCCTGAAAAAATAAAGCTGCCGGTCTATTACTATTCCGCAAACGATCAGCGCAACGGATATTGAGAATTGGAGCGTCGTAAATATTTTACGGATCATAACGCCGCCTGATTGTTTACCCATTTTTCCTTTAAGCGTGATAACAGGTTTAAAAGCTGACAGCACCAGGGAGGGGTAACTGCCCGAGACGATGATAGTAACCAGTAACAACCCGAATAGCAGGGATAGGATCAGAGGACTATAAAGGAATGAATCATCTATTTTCAGCTGAAGTACGTTAAAAAATAACGGTTTAAATAAGTAACATAGCGCGTACCCTAACAGGAAAGATATGGTTGCAAAAAGAGTTGATTCGATATAAAATTGCAATGCAATGCTTTTGCGGCTGGCGCCGGATATTTTGCGTACGCCTATCTCTTTTGCCCGCAGCGTGGCCCTTGCAGTAGACAGGCTCATATAATTAACCAGGGCAAGCAGTAAAATCAGTAATGCAACTAAAGGGAATATAGTGAGGTATTTAATGTTAGCATCATCTGCTGACCTTTTCAGATGATGGTCTATCAGAGGTAAAAGAGAAAAATTAATTTGTGCTTTATTGGTTTTATCGGTGTTGAGTGATCGCAGGCCCTTCGTCAATGCAGTAGTATCAGAACGATGCTTTAACAGCAGGTAAACATCAAAGGTACCACCGCCCAGTTTTTGATCGCCAAGGTAATCTTTGGCCGCCTTGGTTTTTACAAAACCGGAATTGGATGCAACAAAATTATATTCAATAGACGAATTGGAAGGGCAATTTTCAGCAACTCCGGTTACCTGGTAAGTATAGGCGCTATCGGTTTTGATAGTCAATGTCTTTCCTACCGGGTTTTCATCACCAAAATATTTTTTGGTCATATCCTGCGATATAACTACGGAAAATGGTTTGGATAGTACCTGTGCAGGCTGCCCAGATAACAATTTGAAAGAAAAGAAATTGAAAAAGCCTGCATCGGCAAACAGTAATTTATCTTCGACAAATTTCTGATCGGGCCTCGATGAGTTACTCACAAGCACCACTGATGTGAAGTAACGTGTAGTGCGCATATAATCCTCCACTACCGGCAGTGATTGTTTTATCAAAGGCCCTGATACGTAACTCATTTGATCAATACCAAATGTATTACCATTCATCTTTATCTGGCCGAAGGGTTTGAATACCCTGTCTGCATTTTTGTGGAAACGATCATAGCTATGTTCATGCGCTACATAGATCATGATCAGCATACAAACAGATAATCCGACGGCCAGACCTGATATGTTGATCAGGCTGAAAAGCCTTTGGCGTACCAAATTGCGCCAGGCTATCTTAAAATAGTTTCTAAACATAAAGCTGCGGTTTAATTTCTCATGAAACCACTTCGGTGTGGTTTCATGATTCGAAATTACCGTCGCAAACCGGGAATGGCGTCCCAGTTTATAAACTGGGAACTCTTTTTTCAGAACGCTTTTATATTCCACCGGGCTTTTACCTGTCATCTCTTTAAAAATACGGTTGAAGGCGCTTTTTGAGTTGAAGCCGGAATCGTAGGCAATGCCCAGCAAAGTTATATGGTCATATGCAGGGTCCTGCATTTTCTCAATTACGTCATCAACGCGATAGCTGCTGATAAAATCATGAAAGTTTTTTTTGATCGCAGTATTGATGATCCGGGATAATTCGTGAGGAGTGAGGTCAAGCTTTTCAGCCAGCGAGTTTAAATTAAGTTCCGGATCCTGGTAATAGCGATTGGTTTTCACGATTTTTTTTAACCAAATGCCCTTTTGCTTTAATTCTGCGGGGGGTGATGGTTTTAGAAACGAGGGTGCATTTACAACTACGCTAACTTCCGGCCTAAAAAAGGTCACAGCCGCCATCCAGATGGCCATTACGGCTAAAAGAAGATACAAAGGATAATATACATGTATGCCAGATTGATTATGGTAATAAAAATAATCTGCGGCCGTAAGAGGTATCCACAAGAGCCATAACAAGCCGAAAGCTGTCAGCAAATCATGCAGCCAACGCAATTCGTACCGGTGTCGATCGCCGCCATGAAATTTTAGTCGCCGGTAAAATCGCTCTATTAGTTTGTGAGACCAGTATAGGTAGGCACCAACCGAAATAAATGCCAGTAACTGTAATGCTGGTTGCAATTGCTTAAAGGATAGCGTATTGTAGATAGCAGCCCCTGTTCTTACACTTTCTTTAACTTCAAATACATGGGCACCCAGCTCGAGCAACAAAGGGCTGAAATGCAGGAGATCCACACGCCGGAATTTATATTCAGGGCGGGTTATATTCAGGACATAAAAGAAGATCAACGGACCCAGTGCCAGCGAGAACTGGAATGGCAGTCTGCTCCAATAGGGAACGTAGGTTGACAATCCGATATCAAGACCCAATATCCAGGCGATCCATAAAACTATAGTGGTCAGCGCCATGGCAAGAAACCGGTTTGCCGCCCGGTTTATCCCCTTGGTAAACCATAAGAACAGTATAAAATTGAGCCCAATAAATATTACGCCCAGGAAGGCCAGGTCATAGAGGTTAATATGGAATGTATATGGATTCAAGATATCAAATAAGTCAATAGTTATTCCAAATAGCTAATGTACTGATATATTGCAAATTAATTCGGAAAGGCTACAAGGGTTGTAATAAAAGCGTACATCTGGCTGTTCGCTCTTAAACTGCATATAAGATTACCTGGCGGAACTAAATTTGGAGTGCAAAACGAAGCAACTATTTCGGTGTCCCGAAACGTGAAATCAGCCTGGTAAACAATCCCGGCATAAAGCGTTTAACAAAAAGCGCCAGTCTTTCTTCGCCTATAAATTTGCCGATATAGGGCTCGTACTTTTCATTTTGGATAGCCTTTATAATTTGTATGGCAGCTTTATCGGCTGAAAATCCGGCATTGATCTGTTCAGATTTATTGCTGACAAAACTTCCATCACCGGATATTACCGATATCGGCGTATGGATATAGCCGGGTGTAAGTATAGTTACTTTGATGCCGTACTGGCCCACCTCGGCGCGGAGGCAATCGAAATAGCCGTGCAATGCATGTTTGGCGGCTGCGTATGCCGCACGCATCGGGGTTCCTATTTTGCCCATTACACTGCTGGTCACTACAAAATAACCCGAACCCCGCTCCATAAAATGCGGCAAAAGCGCTTTGGTTAATATGATATAACTGAAATAGTTGAGCTCCATCACCTCGCGATGAACGGCAATGCTGGTTTCTGCAACAAGCGCACGTTGTGAAATACCACCATTATGCACCATAATATCAATATGCCCGAATAGGGCTATGGCGCCGGGTACTTTCGCTCTCAGATTGGCGCTGTCGGTAAGGTCGAGTGGGAGGATTTGTACTAGATCAGGATGGGCGCAATTATTCTTTACCCGTTCTAACTCAGCTATTCGCCGGCTCGACAAGATCAATTTAGCACCCCGGCGCGATAGCTCCAAGGCCAGTGCTTCACCAATGCCCGAGGAAGCGCCGGTAATCCATATAATTTTATTGTTGAAGTATTTGTCCACGATAATATTTTCCCAAATGAAGGTTGTTCTAAATTAATAAAATTTAAGACGCTAACGCTGTTTCTAAAACAAAGTGCTTTGCTCTACCCCATCGCCGGATGATTGTTGCTGATAAGCGCGGATAAAACTAATTATTTCTGCACCATATTGTGCTGCCTTTTGCGCGCCAACACCTTTAATACCACCCAATGCTTTTAAGGTAGCGGGCAGCTTTTCGGCTATGGCGGCGGCAGTTTTTTCTGATAATACCATGTTGGGCATAATGCCTTCTTGTGTCGCTTTGTTTTCGCGCCAGCTTAATATTTGATCGTACAGTTTTTCGTTAGGGAGGGCATTCAGTGCTTTTAAATAGGATTTGTCGAACAATTTTAACTTACTTTCCTCCAGCTCCAGGCAGGCGGCGGTTGTAAACGGATTTGCAGAAAAGTATTCCAACAGGCGCACCCGGTTCATCAGCCAGATAATCAATTGATCTGCCTTGCCCGCTTTGTCTTTTGATTCGCCTATGTACAGGGGCAATTGCTGATGCAAAACATCAATGGCACGCTGCAGTTTTTCTAGAAAATAAGCAGCCGCCTGCTGGCTCCGTTCCGGCTTGCTCTGGCGCGTATATTTTTCTGCAACATCCATAACCTCGCTTTGCAAATCGGGTAACAGTGTCTCAAAGTTTTTGGCTTTAGTTTGCAGCGGATAAAAGTTAAAAAGCTCTTTCAGTAGGTACAAACGGTATAGTTCTTTGTCATGCTCCAATCGTTCCCGGTCGGGCTGAAGGGCTTTGGCCTGTTCACTAAAATGGGTTACTGCCGGGTCGCTGATAACGTTAGCAGGGGCAATTGGCTTACGCAACACCATGCCTGCTAAACTCCGGCAACGACTTAAGGCCACATAGGCTTGCCCGTAGGCAAAGGCTTCGCTCACATCAATAATAGCCTTATCAAAACTTAGTCCCTGGCTTTTATGAATAGTGATGGCCCAGGCAAGTTTTAGCGGAATTTGCGCAAAACTACCCGCATTGGCTTCATTAATGGCTTCCCCATCCAGCTGATATTTCACATTGGTCCATTCTACTGCTTCAACGGCAATTTCGCGGTCTGCCGGTCCGCATTGAACAAAAACAGTACTGCCGGCAATTTGGGTGATGGTACCTATTTTGCCATTATAAAATAGCTTTTCGGCCGAGCTGTCATTTTTCACAAACATCACCTGTGCCCCAATCTTTAATTTCAAAACAGATTCTGTAGGATAGGCATCCTTCGGAAACTCGCCGCGAATGTTTGCATTAAATTCAAGTTCCTCGCCGGCTAGCGATTCCAAAAATTCCTGGTTTAGTTGCTGCGCGATACTGTTGTGGGTAGTTAAGGTGATATACGGATCTTCGGCCGTGGGCCTGAAGTTGGGCACATAGCGGTCATTCAGCAGAGCCAAATTTGCGGTGCTGATGGATTGATTGCGGACTTCGTTCAGGATATCTACAAAAGCCTGATCCTTTTGCCGGTATACATGGTCAAGCTCAATGCGTACATAGGGCGCTTTTTGTATTACCAAACTGCTGAAAAAATAAGATGTAGCATAATGCCGGCTAAGCATGCCCCATTCTTCGTCCCTGATGATGGGGCTTAACTGCGAAAGATCACCGATTAATAAAAGCTGTACCCCGCCAAACGGATGCGACGATCCTTTAATGTTTCTTAATATCAGGTCGATACGATCCAGCACATCTGGCCTAACCATACTCACCTCATCAATAACCAGTAGCTCCAGGTTTAAAAGCAAATCCTTTTTCTCCGGACTATAATGTGCCTCGGGCCGCTCCCCGCTGTTAGGCAATAATGGCCCGAACGGTAGTTGAAAGAAAGAATGGATGGTCATTCCCCCGGCGTTGATGGCCGCCACACCTGTGGGTGCAACTACGGCCAGTTTCTTTTTAAGCTGCTGCCGTATGCGTTGTAAAAAAGTTGTTTTGCCTGTACCCGCTTTACCCGTTAAAAAGACTATGGTATTAGTCTGTTCAAGGTAATCATAAGCCAACTGCATCACCGGGTTCATTGCTTCCATCGTATTACAATGTTAGCATAATCAAAGGGAATTTAGACGGGTTGTTGAAAACGCAGATGGGGATAGTCAATGTATATTAAGAGAGTGAAAAATCGACCAACAAATAAGTATAAAAAATATTGCAGTAATCAATATTACGCTTATTTTAGCTATAACAATATGAAGCCCGAATATAGAATACTTTTAGCAGGCATAATCATCATCGCCGCGTTTGATGCGGCCGGTTCAATCGCTTCAAGGCAATTTAATTTTAATTATGCATTGCTTACTTTAGGATCATTTATCATTTACGGCGCCTTCGCCTTTATCGCGACAGCAAAAAAAGACCTGATCACCGGCGTGGCAACCGCAACGGCCATAGGACTTTTTGATGCCACAATAGGCTGGAGACTCTCCGTGATATTGCACGCCAACACCGGCGACCTTAACAACACCCCAACAGCCGAAGTTTGGATAGGTACGGCCATGTTTGTAATCATATCCGCCGCCATTGTCGGGTTACTTGCAGGGCTGATAGCCAGGGCGGTTTTTAAAAACAGAAAAGTAGTTTAGGCGGGCGGGTTATCCTTTACATCAGTATGTATTTGCGGACCTTCGGTATTCTCGCCAGATTTCTTAGCGTTTGAGAAACAATCTTTAGCAATATCTTTTTTAATATTAAAAAGATATTAGTTTTGATCCCATTAGAAAAGAACCAGTATTTATATGAGCAATTCATCGCAAACCAATGAAGTAGTATCGCACAACACCTATTTTGAGGGTAAAGTACAAAGCCTTGGCCTCGAAACCGGAAAGGGCCGTGCTACCTTAGGCGTTATGAAAAAAGGCAGTTACCAGTTTGACACCAGCACACAGGAAACCATTATTTTTATTGAAGGTACTGTAAGCACCAAACTACCCGGTGCCGAATGGCAAAAGCATAACAAACTGGATACCCTTGTTGCCCCTGCCGGTATTGTTTTCGACATTAATTGCGAAACTGATGTAGCGTATATTTGTTATTACGCATAAAGAAATATCTTTATCTTAAACACAGCTTACCCTTCCCGTAAAACCAGGTAATAAGGAGTAGTATAATGCAGCAAATAGCCTTTGCCGATGTTTGTAAAACGAGTTTTCCTGTATGGATTCAAACCACAATCTACTGAATCCAAATCAGCCGTGCTACCGTTGCACCAGGGAAAAATAATGAGGTCAGTACAAGATTCGAACTTGTGAACAATCCTTTTGCAGAGGACGCCCTTACCACTCGGGCAACTGACCGCTTTGTGGAAATAAAAGGATTTGAACCTTTAACCGGCACCGTATAAGGGTGTTGCTCTAACCGTTGAGCTATATTTCCATAATAAAAGTAGGGTAACCCGGACTCGAACCGGGAGCCTCTCCGTTCCAAACGGAGTAATCTGACCAATTGATATACTACCCTAAAAATCGCCCTAAAACAAAAAATCCCCTTAGATTTATCTAAGAGGATTTAAGTATTTTGTTTATGTTAAGTCAATACATAGCCTATCCTCTCTGATAAATCAGTTGGGGTATAGAACAAAGTATTGTTGTTGTTTTCATGATGCAATGATACGTAAATATTTTATGAAATAAAGAAATTCTTTAAAAATATTTTTTTAAATATTGTTTACCCCTGTTTCTTCTGCCATTAGCTATTGCCTCTTGAGAGTTCGAGTCTCTCTTCGGGCACTTTACTAAAGCGAGGCGGCTTTTTGTTTTCATACAAAAACTAGATGACTTTGCGTATTTTAGGGGGTACTACTCACATTTAACGCATACTGTCAAAAAATAAATACCCAATGAAAACTTTAGCCGAATTTAAAAAATCATTGAATTTAGACCAACCTCTTAGCGAATTCTCTGTGCAGTTAAAAAGCCTTTGGTATGATGGCAAAGGTGACTGGCATCAGGCGCACGCCCAGGTTGACCATCTGGGAGATCAGGAATCTGCATGGGTTCATGCCTATCTGCATCGTAAAGAAGGTGATATTGGGAATGCTGACTACTGGTATAGCAAAGCACGACAAAGACGCCCGAACCTATCTTTAGAAGAGGAATGGGAGCGATTGGTATTGAAGTTTTTATAATGAATAAATCCTATTTCGCATGTGCCGTTAGGCACATTTCGTTGGTAGAATATTAATTTGCAATTCACCAGGAGTTCCTACAGGAACGCATCATGCTTGTTTATCCATTTTCTACCGACCAAATGCCCCGATGGGGCATAGGCTGTTTATTTTTAATAATCTAAATTTTATAGACAAGCGCTTCTTGAGATTTCGAGCCTCTCTTCGGTTTATAGGTGAATCCAGTTACAAACCCTTACCTGTAAAGATTCTTACTCTCAATAAAATTTAATACCGGATCGGGAACAAAGTATTGCACGTTTTTCTTTTTGGCGATAGACTGGCGGATAAATGTGGCCGAAAGCTCCATCATGGGCGTCATCGTGATGGTTACTGAGGGGTGGGTTGCCAGTTCAGTATTTTCATAACCGGGCCGAGGGTAAACAAATATCTGGTAGTCGCGCAGTATCAGTTTGTAGTTTTTCCACTTGGGTAACGATACCAGGTTATCGGAGCCCATAATAAGGGCAAACTCATGTTGTGGATATTTTTCTTTTAAATGAGTTAGCGTATCAATGGTGTAGGATGGCTGCGGCAATTTTAATTCCACGTCGCTTACTTCCAGTTGGATGGAATTGTCGGTAGCCAGCTTGGCCATTTCCAGGCGATCGTAAGTATTAATCAGGTCGCCATATTTTTTTAATGGGTTTTGCGGGGACACTACCAGCCAAACTTTATCAAGCGTGGTATAATTGGCCATATAATTAGCTATAATTAAATGGCCCACATGTATAGGATTAAATGAACCGAATAGTAGTCCTATTTTCATTTTAGTTCATGGTTAATAGTTCATGGATAATGGTTACAGCAGTATAATTTAGTAGATAGTCTGGGCTATGAACTATCAACCGTCAACTATGAACTCATCAGCTTTTGAGAAAATTATTTACCAAATCCTCCGCCTCTTTGCATGCCGTTTGAAGATCGTAATTTTTTAGGATAATATCAAATTGGGGGGCGTAGTTCAACTCTTTTTCGGCCTTTATAAAGCGTTCTTTCAGCTTTTCCTCGCTATCGGTGCCCCTGCCGGTTAAACGCTCAATAAGCACCTCTAATGATGGCGGCTGAACGAAGATGGCCAGTGCCTGTCCGTCATATTTACGTTTAAGGTGCATGCCGCCTTCAACATCAATATCAAATATTACAGTTTTACCTTTTTGCCATATACGTTCAATTTCTGTACGCAGCGTGCCATAAAAAGTACCGCTATAAACTTCTTCAAATTCAACAAACTGTTTTTTGGCAATGCGGTGTAAAAACTCTTCTTTACTTATAAAATAGTAGTCTTTTTCGTTTTGCTCATCGCCGCGCGCCGGCCGGGTAGTTGCCGAAATAGAAAATTCCAGGTCGGGTATTTTACTTAGCAAATGGTGCACAATGGTAGTTTTACCCGCCCCCGATGGCGCCGAAAATATAATGAGTTTGCCTTCTTTGGTCATTCGTTCACTAGTTCATTTGTTCATTGGTGCATTTGCGTGATAGTTCTTCAGCATATTACTAATGAACCAGTGAACAAATGAACCAATAAACTACAATACATTAAGTAGTTGTTCTTTTATTTTCTCAAGCTCTTCTTTCATCCCTACAACCAGCTTCTGGATGTTGGCATCATTAGCCTTTGATCCGAGCGTATTTATTTCGCGCCCTATTTCCTGTGATATAAAGCCTAATTTTTTGCCGTTTGCATCGTCATTGGCCAATGTTTCAATAAAGTAATTGCAATGCGCTGTAAGGCGAATTTTTTCTTCGGTTATATCCAGCTTGTCGATATAATAAATTAGTTCCTGCTCAAAGCGGTTTTGGTCAATGGCCTCGCGGCCAACAGCCTCATTTAAAAACTGGTTTAAACGCTCCTTTATTAAAGGTACACGCTTTGGCTCCTCGACCTCAACCAACTCCAGATTTTTAAGAATAATGCCAATGCGATACTTTACGTCCTGCTCCAGCACATTCCCTTCGTCACTTCTGAATTTTTGGAAAGCGGCCATGGCCTGTTTAAAGGTATTCTCAACAATTTTCCATTCTTCTTCCGATACGGTTTCTTCATCATACTTTACCACTTCGGGTAAGCCTAATGCAAGTTGTAGCAAATTACTGGTGGGTTCGTTCAAATCGGCGCTAACGGCTTTTAGCTGCTCAAAATAATGTTTAAGCAATTCTTTATCTATGCCGGCAGCACTAACGGTTGAGCTTGCCTTTTCAACATTGATAGACAGATTTACTTTGCCGCGTTCAATTTGCTTGCTGCAATCATTACGCAATTGAAATTCTTTTTCGGAAAAAGCTTTCGGCAAGCGTAAGGACAACTCCAGGAATTTACTGTTAAGCGATTTTAACTCAACGGTATATTTTGTACTGCCCGAATCGAAACTGGCAATTCCATAGCCGGTCATGGATTTTATCATGTGCAAAGATAGCAAATTTAGAGATTAGAGATAGGCGATCAGAGGTTAGTTTTTGGCAGGCAGTTTTAAACCAGTCTCCAATCACTAATCTCTAACCTCTGGTCACCAACCTCTAACCGCCTATCTCTAACCTCCAATCACTTCCCGCTAAAAAATTAACATTTTTTTACATTTGCACTGAAATACAATTTTTAAGTTTACAATCTTTATATTTTCAATGCGCCACAGGTATATTTTAATCATATTGACCATTTTTTGCTTTGTTTCAAGGCTTTCGGCGCAGCAGGTTTTTACTGTTAGGGGCGTTACATCCAGAAATTTGAGCGGAACCCGGATAGCGCAGGTGGTCATAACCAACCTAAAAACCAGAGATATAATGGAAAGTGATGAGCTGGGCTGGTTTTCTATTAAAGCATCTGTTGGCGATACTTTACTATTCACCAAGCAGGATTATGTTCCTCAAAAAATTGCCATTGTAAATACCGGCGATATTCCTGTTTTTATGGAGCCTGTTATTACCCTTAACCAGGTAACCATAACCGGCCAAACAAAAAAGCAGGAATTGAATGATATAATGGCCGATTATAAAAAACAGGGAACATTTTATGATGGCAAGCCACCGGTATTATCTTTCCTTACCTCGCCAATAACCGGCTTGTACGAACTTTTTGGAGCAACACCGGGCAGGGCGCGCCGTTTTGCGGCTAACTCAAAAGAAGAGCTTCAATTCTCCGAGGTGCACAGGCGGTATAATTTGGCGCTTGTAATGCGGGTAACCAATGCATCAGATACCGTTGCAAAAAAGTTTATGGAATATTATACACCATCCTTCGAAGATTTGAAGGAATGGAACGATTACCAGCTGATACAGCACATCCATACCAACTACGATTTTTACGACAAAACCAAGGATAAAGATAATTTACGGCAGATAGTATTGCCGCCATTGGTTAAGCCGGGTACCAAGCAGGAGCCGGTTGATTTATCGAAAGATCATTAATTAGATACCCAGCGATTCGCAAGCTCTTTCGGCGGCTAGTTTTTCTGCATTTTTTTTGCTGAATTCTTTTCCCAATCCCATTATTTCGCCATCAATAATAGCCTGAACGGTGAATAGCTTAACGTTTTCGCCCTCTTCGTTGCTTATCAAATCAAAAGCAATATCCTTGCTGTGGCGCTGACACCACTCAATCAGTTTGCTTTTAAAATTAGTTTCGGTTTGCTCAAGAGTATGGATATCAATATGCGATTTAATGATGTGGTTCACCAGAAAACTGCGGGTAAAGTCATAACCCTTATCCAGGTAAACTGCGCCAACCAGTGCCTCAAAAGCATCACCCAGTAATGAACCCTGGCGCGATGAGTTAAGCATACGGCTATCATATTCAATCAGCTTGTCAAAGCCAAGCTTGCGGGCAAGCTGATTAAGGTTTACACGACTTACTATTTTTGAACGCAGCTCTGTTAAAAAGCCTTCATCCTCATACGGATAGAGTTTAAAAAGCACTTCGGCCACTACACTGCCCAAAACGGCATCGCCCAAAAACTCTAATCGCTCATTGCTGTTTTTTACCCCTTTTTTTACATTTTGGGCAACAGATTTGTGGCGAAAAGCCATCCGGTATAAAGACAAATTGCCCGGTACGAAACCGAGCAAATTCTTTAAAACCTTGACGTATTTTCTATTGGGCGATATGTATAGCTTGTAAAAACGACTAATGGGCATCCAGTATGTTATTCTTCGTACTTTTTAAATATTACAGAAGCATTGTGTCCGCCAAATCCAAAGCCGTTGCTCTGCGCAATATTTACTACACGTTTTTGAGCCTTATTAAATGTGAAATTTATTTTAGGGTCAAAAGCAGGATCATCAGTAAAGTGATTAATTGTTGGAGGAACAATATCATTTTTTAAAGCTAATATGGCTGCAATGGCTTCAACAGCACCAGCTGCACCTAATAAGTGCCCGGTCATTGATTTGGTTGAACTAACATTTATACGATAAATATCTTCACCAAAAACATCCTGTATAGCTTTAATTTCCTGTGGGTCACCAATTGGGGTTGATGTCCCGTGAACATTAACATAGTCAATATCAGATGCTGAAATACCTGCATCTTCCAGGGCCGCTCTCATTACCAGGGCAGCGCCAAGTCCTTCGGGATGCGGAGCTGTCATATGATAAGCATCGGCACTCATGCCGCCGCCAATCATTTCAGCATAAATTTTCGCACCACGCGCTTTAGCATGCTCTAATTCTTCCAGAATAATGGTACCTGCACCTTCACCAGCCACAAAACCATCGCGGTCCAAATCAAATGGACGCGATGCCGTTGCCGGATCATCGTTACGTGTTGAAAGTGCGTGCATAGCATTAAATCCTCCTATACCGGCCTCATTAATAATAGCCTCAGAACCACCGCTTATAAACATATTAGCTTTACCCAGGCGGATATAGTTAAAAGAATCAATAAGCGAATTGTTTGATGAAGCACAGGCAGATACAGTTGAAAAGTTTGGTCCACGCAGTCCGTATTTAATAGAGATATGACCCGGAGCTATATCAGCAATCATTTTAGGGATAAAAAACGGATTAAAACGGGGTGATCCATCGCCTTTAGCGAAGTTAACCACCTCATCCAAAAATGTTTTTAACCCTCCGATTCCTGAGCCCCAGATAACACCAATACGGCTGGTATCCAGCAGATCAAAATTTAATCCGGCGTCTTTTACGGCTTCTTCTGTTGAGAATAAGGCGTATTGAACAAAGGGATCAAGCTTGCGGGCATCTTTTCGGCCCAAAAAAGCATCAGCATCGAAGTTTTTTACCTCGCATGCAAATTTAGTTTTGAACTTTTCCGTATCAAAACTTTTAATCAAGGCAGCGCCACTCACACCATTTATCAACGAATTCCAATATTCAGGAACGGTATTGCCAATTGGGGTGAGTGCTCCAAGCCCGGTTACAACAACTCTTCTAAACTCCATTTAATAGCTTTGGGGAGTTCTTATTTAACGTTTTTTTCAAGGTAAGCAACTGCCTGACCTACGGTGCCGATAGTTTCAGCCTGGTCATCAGGGATAGCCACGTTAAATTCTTTTTCAAACTCCATGATTAATTCCACGGTGTCTAACGAGTCAGCACCAAGATCATTGGTGAAGCTAGCTTCGGGTGTTACTTCACTTTCGTCAACACCTAATTTTTCTACGATAATAGCTTTTACTCTTGAAGCGATATCAGACATAGTTGTATAGTTTTAATGATTAATAAAAATTCTGTGCAAAGAAAAATAAATTCTGTTAAATATCAAATCTAAAAACTTTTGTATAATGTGCAACAATATTTTATTGCAAGAGTTTCGATTTGTATTTTTACCGCCGCAAAAGTAATGATTTTGAACAGGAAATTCTTAAAGTTTGAGATCGATCTTGATTTTGTTTTGATCGCGGTGACAACTTCGTTAAAAGACTATCGTATTTGTTACCTTATTAACAAGTCTTTATACTTTAATTTTGTCAAAATTCCCGATCTTTCTGTTGATATTTACCCCGGCGGCAATCACGTTTTATTTTCATTATATCATTATAACTGGGAAACTACCGAAACGGATTTCTATTTTATTGCCAATAAAGGCTCTGAAGGCTATTTAGTGCCCGAAATGAAGAAAGCCGATTATTTTTTAATGATTAAAAATTATATTGACGAAACCGACCTTGATGGTCTGATAGTAAGCCTGAATAAAATACCCGAAATTGTAACAGCTGTAAAGATTGATCCAAAAAAAATTAAATCACGTGAAAATCTATTATTTTAGCGCAAAATTTTTTGAGTGTTATCGTTACACTATTGTAAGCTGATAAGCCTGTTTTAACAAAAAAAATATGAAATTATATTATAATCGAACCAAGATTGTTGCCACAATGGGGCCTGCATCTGCTAAAAAAGATGTTTTATTAGCAATGATTAAAGCCGGCGTTAACATTTGCCGCCTTAATTTTTCACATGGAAAACCGCAGGACCACAAAGCCGTGATTGACACCATCCGCGAAATTAATGCCGAATATAAAACCAATGTTGGCATCCTGGCCGACTTACAGGGTCCTAAAATTCGTATCGGGCTGGTAAAAGATGGAGGCATTCACCTGGTAAACGGAACACGTATTAATATAACTACTCATGAGTTAATCGGCGACGATAACCAGATTTATATTACTTATGAAACTTTTCCGCAGGATGTACAGCCAGATGAAATTATTTTGCTGGATGACGGAAAAATTCAAATGAGGGTTATTGAAACCAACCGCATTGATACCGTTGTTTGCGAAATTATGCACGGTGGTATCTTAACTTCACGTAAAGGGGTTAACCTGCCAAATACCAAAGTATCTATCCCAAGTTTAACGGAAGAAGATTTAGAAAACTTACAATATGCACTGGATTGGGATGTGGATTGGATAGGTCTTTCATTTGTGCGTACCGGCGAAGACATTTTAGATTTAAAACGCATTATAGCAAAAAGCGGTAAAGCTGCTAAAGTAATTGCCAAAGTTGAAAAGCCCGAAGCAATTGATAACATTGATGCCATTATTGCTGCTACCGATGGTGTAATGGTTGCCCGTGGTGACCTGGGGGTTGAAATGCCATTGGAAGAAGTACCTCTTTTACAAAAAATGATTGCCCGTAAATGCCGTGAGGCTTCAAAACCGGTAATTGTGGCTACTCAGATGCTGGAATCAATGATCACCACCCCGCGCCCAACCCGTGCCGAGGTAAATGATGTTGCCAACTCTGTACTGGATGGTGCTGATGCGGTGATGCTTAGCGGTGAAACATCTGTTGGTGAGTTCCCGGTAATTGTTATTGAAACAATGGCAAAAATTGTTCGGAATGTTGAGGAATTGGGTTATCCGTATAACGCGAATAAAGCAGAAACTAAATCTGATCCTTCATCTCCTGATTATTTGATTGATGCCGTTTGCGGATCAGCAGTATACCTGGCCGAGCATACCAATGCATCAGGTATTGTTTCAATGACCCGTACCGGTTATACCGCTTTCGAAATATCAAGCTACAGGCCTAAGGCTCATACTTATATCTTTACATCAAACAAGCATTTGTTAAACGCATTGAGCTTGCTTTGGGGCGTTAAAACTTTTTATTATGATCAGTTAGAAAGCACCGATCAAACCATTAGTGATGTAAACAACATATTAAAAGCAGAAAACCTTATTCAGGCTGGCGATGTAGTAATTAATACTGCTTCGGTGCCAATTTCAAAACAAGGCAAAACCAATATGTTAAAGGTTACTGTTATTGAATAATAGTTGATTGAGTTGATTAGGTGAGTGGTTGATTTGGTTTTAAATCTTCTAACTACTCACTTAATCAACCTTATAAACTTAATCAACTAGACCTAATATACCTCTGCCATGCAAACCTTTGCAAATAGCTTATCAAGGTTGGCAAAATAATAATCCCAATAAATTCTTAAAATCCTCATAGCCGTCAATTTTGTCAATCTTATTTTTAAATAAGACTATAACAACGGAGCAATAGTTTAATTATTGTTTTTGTAGAGATTACAAAACAGCTAATAACAACCAACTAGGGGAATATTTTATCTTATCCGGTGGTTTAAATTACCTTAATTCGCTCACAAAATCCCTTATTGCTTTGCCGGGATCTTCTTGTTTCATAAAGTTTTCACCAATCAAGAATCCCTGAAAACCAGCTGTTTTTAGCTGTTTAATAGTTTCAGGATTGCTGATAGCGCTCTCCGAGATCTTTAAAAATTCAGCTGGAATATGCGGCGCCAGTTGATACGAGGTTTCAACAGAAACTGTAAAATCAGCCAGATTGCGGTTATTAACACCGATAGCATCAAGGTTGGGGTTAATGCTTCTTTGCAATTCTTCCAGGTTATGCACTTCCAGCAACACGTTTAGGCCTAAACTTTTGGCAAGCGATGCCAGCGTTTGTATTTCATCGGGAGTTAAAATAGCTGCTATCAACAAGATGATATCCGCACCTAATGACTTTGCCTCAATAACCTGGTACTCATCAATCATAAAATCTTTACGCAAAACAGGTATGGTATTGGCCTGCCTTGCGGCTATCAGATCGGCCTTTTTGCCCATAAAAAAATCCCTGTCAGTTAATACCGATAATGCCGAGGCCCCGGCATCTGCATAAGCATTAGTAACTGCTTTAACGCTCACTTTATCATTTATGATCCCTTTTGAGGGCGATTTGCGCTTAAATTCGGCAATGATGCCCGTCCTCGCCGGGTCAAGCAAAAAATCTTTAAACGAATAGCAATCACTGTGAAAAAAATCAGATTCTTCCAGTTTAGTGTAAGAAGTACGGCTTTTAGCGTAACGCACTTCCTTTTTTTTATTGATAACTATTTTATCAAGTATGTTCATTTTTTTAAGTCGATGGCCCATGGTCGATAGTCCATAGCGGGCTTTTACCGTAGATTTTAATATATTAATTTATAGAAAGAAACATTTTTCCCAGCGATAGGTTTCAAACTAAGGGTGTTCGAAAGATAGATTTCTATGCCCCTGTTGGTGTTGTCACCAACAGGTAACGTAAAGCTCGTATGGAGTATAAGCCCCGCGGTTTGTTGGTGACAACATCAACAAAGGCAACGTTTTAAGCCCATCGCTAATTAGCAGCTAACTGTTTAACCAGTTTTGCATCATTTCTTTTCCAAACTCAGTTAATATCGATTCCGGGTGAAACTGCACGCCCCTTACATCAAATTGTTTATGCCTTAACGCCATCGCCGAGTTATCAGCTTCATCAATCGCCGTTATTTCCAATACATCGGGTATTGCCTTTTCATCAACAACCCACGAGTGGTAACGACCTACCTTGAAGCTTTCAGGTAAACCCGTAAAAAGCCGCTCACTTTTGTCAGTGACCTTTATTGGCGTGGCTATACCGTGCATCGGCTGACTTAGATTGTACAGTTTACCGCCAAAAACTTCGGCGATAGCCTGTTGACCAAGGCATACTCCAAAAATACTTTTTGTTGGCGAATATTTTTCAATTACCTCCAGTAATAAGCCAGCTTCCGACGGTATACCCGGACCCGGCGAAAGAATGATGCGGTTAAAGGCATCAACATCACCTATGGCGAACTTATCATTGCGCCATACCTCGCATTGCAGCCCTATCTCATTAACAAGGTGCACCAGGTTATAGGTAAAGGAATCATAATTGTCAATAATCAGAATCCGCTGTTCAGTTTTGTTTCCTGATGCCTTTTTTATATCGTTGTTCATATTAAAATCTTAATTTATTGTATTTACAAAAGCTGCCAACTGCCCACCAATAACTGCCAACTGAACTACAGTTCCTCGGCAAGTTCAATGGCTTTTCTTAATGCTGCTATTTTATTGTCAACTTCTTTTAATTCACTTTCGGGAATCGAACCGGCTACAATGCCGGCACCTGCCTGGTAGTGTAACGTGTTGTTTTTACTTAAAAATGAGCGTATCATAATGGCATGGTTGAAATCACCATTGAAACCCAGAAAGCCTATTGCCCCGCTGTAAAAGCTGCGTTTTGTTTTCTCATTTTCATCGATGATTTCCATGGCGCGGTATTTAGGTGCACCACTCAATGTACCCGCCGGATAAGTATCGGCCACTACTTTAAATGATGACACGCCCGGAAGTAATTTGCCGCTAACATGTGATACCAGGTGAATAAGGTGCGAGTAATATTGTACCTCTTTAAAAGCTTTTACCGTTACTTCTCCGCAATGGCGGCTCAGATCGTTGCGGGCAAGGTCAACCAGCATTACATGCTCTGCCGATTCTTTCGGGTCGTTTTCCAGGTTGCGGGCAATCTCTGCGTCTTTTTCATCGTCGCCGCTGCGTTTAAAAGTGCCGGCAATTGGAAATATGCTAGCCGTTTCATTTTTCACGGTGATTTGTGCCTCCGGTGATGAACCAAAGATCCTGAAATCGCCATAATCAAAATAAAATAGGTAGGGTGATGGATTGATGGAGCGCAGCGCGCGGTAAACGTTAAATTCATCGCCCAAAAACTTTCTGAAAAAACCTCTCGAGGGCACAATCTGGAATACATCGCCCCGGTAGATATGTTGTTTCATTTTTTCCACCACGGCAATAAATTCTTCGTTGGTCAGGTTCGATTGCTCATCGCCATTACTTTCGAAATGATATTCGGGGAAGTTTTTGTTTTTGATGAGGTCGGCTAATTTGTCAAGACCATGATTATCTGCCTCGCCTTCGGGCTGATTATGAAAAATATAAAGCTCATTTTTAAAGTGATCGATGGCAATAATGTAGCGGTAAACATGGTATTGCATTACCGGGATCTTGCGGCTCTGATCGTCGCTTTTCTTTAGGCGGATGGTTTCAAAATGTTCAACAGCCTCATGAGTAAAATAGCCGAATAACCCGTTTGATATTATTTTGCCGGGATTAGGCGTTGTATCAAAACAGCTTATAAAATTGTTTATCTTGTCGATAAGATCGAACTCGCCCGCCTGATAACTCTCTTCAATGCCATCTGGATAGCTTAGTTTTAAGATACCGTCATCAAGCAGCAAACCAGCTATAGGCTCGCAACAAACATAACTCATGCTGTTTTCACGGCTATGATAGTCCGAGCTTTCCAGCAATAGCGAATTAGGGAAAACATCTCTTAGCCTCAGGTAAATGCTTACCGGGGTAGTGGTGTCTGCCAGCAGCTTTTTATGGGTGGCTACAATTTTATATTTTTTCATATTTTTAAAAATGTCTTAAAACAAAAAAACCCGACGAATGAGGTTCGCCGGGTTTCCTATCTAGGTTTACAATTGATTAATCGTTCAGATCAAATATATCTCCGGCTGCCAAATTTAATTGGTGCCACCAGCTTGTATTATGATTGATTTTGATCATTGCGGTCACAAATTTATAAAGAAAATTGAATTAGCAAATTTTTTCTGCACTTTTTTATCAGTTTGAGCCAATTACCGGTAAATGCCCGGCCATAATAGCTCCAATGATTATTAAAAATGCTATAATATAGAATATTGCAATGGTTTTGTGCTTTGCTTCGGGCAGGGTAATTTTTTTTGATTTACTATGCCCAATGGTAATTAAAACAATGGCAATAATCATCATAGCCCAATGTTCAACAGTAAAGTAGCGGGTGGTGTCGTTTTTCATGGTGCTGCTATTAAACTGAACGTTGGGGCTTAAAAAATAAAGCACTATGCCAATAAGTAATTGCGTGTGTGCCGAAATAAGAGCAAATAAATTAACACGGCGGTTAACTTCGGTATATGGCTTTTTGCCCAGCCAACCCAGTAGCGACTGAATGATGGCCAGTACTACCATTATAAATACCACGTACCTGAAACCCGAGTGCAGGTCTTTGAAAAATTCGTATGCGTTCATTGCTAAAAAGATTTCCCGAATATACAATTCTAAGCACTAAGTCAATAGCACCAAATGGGAAGCCATTAAAAATGACTTTAGCGTTGATTTGATGACGCTGAACTTTAATAAGTTTCGCTCAAAGGTGGTACTCCTTTGTGGGTAGGAGTTTCTTCTTTGGAACTGCTTTTAAAAAGTGATTTCAATTTATCCCAAATACCAACGAGGTTATCTTCGGTAATAAAGCGCGATGCTTTTTGTGAAACAAGCCCCACCAGTGTTTTAATAATAATGTTTGAATTTTTAAAAAGTGTTCTGTTTAAGGCAAAAGGCAAAATAAAACGGGATATCAGACCAACAATATCCTGCTCGAAAAATCCGGCACTTTTTGTGCCATCAGCATTGGTTGGCTTTGGGAACAACGTCATTAAGGTTGAAAACAGTGCCGAAGGGTTTCTGAACCTTTGCGCCAGGGCAACGCTTTTTGTTTGTTCCTCGCCTTTTAACCGGTAAATCTCTACCCGTAAATCGTCTATTGTTTTTATTGGTGCATCCATTTTGTTAGTCTTTAAATATTTTACGGATAATGGCATTTACAATAGGCAACTCCAGACTTTGTTTTTTAGCTTTTACAACCAGCGCAATTATTAAATAAATAACAGAAACGCAGCCAAAGCCAATCCATACGGCACCCAATAAACTCCCCAATAAATAGGCGGCAGTAAAACTGGCAAATATAAACGCCAGTAAACTGAATAAAAATACAACCACATCGGCTATTAAGCCGGCAGCAATAGATGTACCACCTTCAATAGCCTGATACTTTGCCAGTTTTATGCGGGTTTCTGCATAATCCTTTAGTTGGTCTATAATAGGTGGAGGAGTTTGGTTTTCCATAGGTTTTTGTAGTCTTTAATTTTTAGTCTTTAGTTCAGGATAACTTACTGACCCTGAACTAAAGACAAATTGACTTAATTTTTATGCGTGTTCCAGATCGTCCTGGTATTCTTGTTCAGCACCGTTTATTTTTGTTTTGATATTGCCAACAACCTTATCTTTTAAATTAAGCAGGTTATCAATTTCAGCAGAGGCTGTTTCTTTTATAGAATCACCAAGGTTTTTTAATGATTCGGCAAGCTTATCACGTGTTTCATTTCCTTTATCGGGAGCAAATAACACACCCAACGCTGCTCCTGCCGCCAGCCCTACCAGCAATGCGACAAATACTTTTGAGTTATCGTTCATATAGTATAAATTTTAAAGTTGATTAATTGTTTTCAATATGATTAAATATCCTGCCAATTGTTACCAAACGGACTATTTGTCTATTTTGTTACATCTGTTTGTTTAAAATGTGAAATTTAAACCTGTCGCAAATATAAACATCTGTCAGCTCATGCATCAGGGCCGGTGCGTATTCGTTCCAATCTGTCGGCTGCCATTCGGTTGGTTTCGTATATCTCCAGTAATAACACGAAGTAAGATAATAATAAAGGCCCAAAAACCAGCCCTAAAATTCCAAAAAGCGGTATGCCGATAAAAACTCCTATGATAGATATAATGGGATGCGTATTGGCAATGCGCTTATTAATAATCATCCTGAGTACATTATCGATATTGCCAATAAAAATTAATCCGTATGCCAGTAACAAAATTCCTTTTAATGAATGCCCTTCGGCTATTAAAATGATGCCGGCAGGTATGGTAAGTGTTGGTGCCCCAACTACAGGTAAAAATGAAATAAAAGCACCTATCACCCCCCAGAAGACGGGATCTGGCAGTCCGAATATCCAAAATCCGTTTGCTAATAAAGTGCCCTGAACAAGCGCAATTATGCCTTGCCCGAGTACGTTTGAATAGGTAGCATCACGCAGTGCATTGGCAAATTTTAAAGCATGCTGCTCGCGGAATGGCGCATATTTAAGCAAGCCTGCCTCAAATTCCTTTATTTGGGTAAACATAAAATAAAGCAGAAAATACATTACCAGCAGCGTGATTAAGATATTAGCGGCACTACCTAAAATAGATGGGAAGAGCTCTGTGGCATAGGCTCCTAGTTTTTGAAGGGTGTTTTCGGCTATGTGTGGCTGGTTAAAATTATAGCCCGCATAATCATCAATTTTTGTTACCCAGGCTTGTAAATTAAAGGTGTTATGGTCAATGCTTCCTATTTTATTAACTACCAAAATGCTTAAAGACATTAAAGGAATAACAACAACAATTAAGGAAACCAGGATAATGGCCAGCGTTACCAGGGTCTTATTCCACTGCTTACGCTCAACAAAATGCTTATAAACAGGCCTGAATATGGTGAAAAGTACAATAGCGCCTAAAATAGAATTAAATAATCCGCTTAATGAATACAAGATAAAGCAGCCCAATACTATGATGCCCGCCAGAATAATATTATTACGCTGTTTGTAGTTAAAAATTGACATTAATGCTCAGATTATTTTTACCTATTAAAGCAAAAAATCAATAAAAGGTTTGGTGTTAAACTACAATAAATTTATACCCGCTTTTTTGTTTAAAAGAAGGCTTCGGGCATGGATATAAATTATTCTGTTGCTTTTAGCAGATTGTTTATCCGGGAGGCACTCATGGATATAGAGTCCAGGTAAAAGCTGCAATCTTCTGATGCCTCGGGTATTTCATAGCGCAGTTGCTCAAGCGCCAGAAATATATTGGAAAGCTGATTGTTGATATCATGCTTAAGGCTTCGCAAAGTTTCGTTATCAGCATTATTCCTGTTTGGCTCATTTTCGTTTGCGAATCCTTCCATCGTTGTTATTTTATATTAATAGCCTTCATTTTGTTATATAGTGTTTTTCGGTCGATGTTTAATATTTCTGCGGCTTTGGTTTTATTAAAATTTACTTCGCGCAGTACTCTTAAAATAGTTTCGTATTCGGCTTCAAGAGCTGCATTTTTTAAATCGTGTTTGTTTTCTTTTGGTTCAGCAGCATCAGCATGGTACGAGTAATCGTATACCGGGATTTTAAAGTTCGAAATCTCAAGCGGCAGCGCTTTCATCAAAATTTCATTGCCCTCGGTAAGCAGCGTTGCCCGGCGTACCACGTTTTTTAATTCGCGTATATTTCCCTGCCAGCGGTAGTTCATAAAACATTCAATCACTTCCGGCGAAAAGGTAGTTACATTGCGGTCAAGCTCATGATTGGCCAGCTTTAAAAAATGATCGGCAAGCAACATAATGTCATTACCGCGCTCGCGCAGTGGCGGTATGAAAATACTGAACTCGTTAAAGCGGTGATATAAGTCCTCGCGAAACCTGCCTTTCTGGATACCTTCCTGCAAATTTTCGTTAGTGGCTATAATAATACGTACATCGAGGTTGATCTCTTTTGTACTGCCTATTCTTTTTACTTTACGTTCCTGTACAGTGCGTAATAAGGCCGCCTGTATTTCGTATGAAAGGTTTCCTACTTCATCTAAAAATAAAGTGCCGCCGTTGGCCATTTCAAAGTGGCCTATTTTGGTGTATAAGGCGCCGGTGAAAGATCCTTTTTCGTGACCAAAAAATTCACTGGCTGCCAGTTCTTTAGTAAGCGAGCCACAGTCCATCGCAATAAATGGCTGGTTATAACGCGGACTGTTTAAATGAATACTTTTTGCAACCGATTCTTTACCGGTACCGCTTTCGCCTAAAATAATTACGCTGTAATTTGTAGGCGCAACCAATTCAATTTGTCTTAACAGTTCTTTTGAGGCCTTGCTGGTACCAACAACAAACTCGGTGGCAAACGCTTGTTTTTTTAATTCGCGGCTTGATTTATCGTGCGTTACGTTTTCTACAACATTTTCAACAAGGGCATAGTGGGTTTCAATAGCCTTGGTTATAGTATTCAATATTTCATCAGGGTACAGCGGCTTTGTGATATAATCATATGCTCCCATCTTAATGAGTTCAACCGCCATTTTTATATCTGAATATCCCGTTATAATAATAACACCGGTTTTTGGATACTGCGTTTTTATATTTTTAAGCATTTCGCGCCCATCCGTATCCTCCAGCCTGAAATCGCACAAAACAAGGTTAAAGTCCCCGTTTTTCAGGTACTCCATCCCAATTGTTCCGGTTGACGCGGTAGTTACATCAAATCCGTTTCGCGTTAAAAATTTTGAGAGTAATAACGCAACATTAACTTCATCATCAATGATGAGTATTTTTTTCATTTAGTATTATAGTTTTTTTTAAGCGAGATTAAGCTATCCTGACGTTTTCTATCCAATGAGCGGGGTTTGTACCCAGGATAGTTTCAATTTAGCCGTTAAAGTTTACAAATAAAGGTTTTATACTAATATAAACATACTAATTTGCTAATTTATGAATTAGTATCCTATCATACGTTTTAAAGCAATAAAAAGTTATAATAAACAAAAAAGGAGGCCATTAGCCTCCTTTTTTGTTTAACTGTGGGTAAAAATTTTACTTTGTAGCAAATGCGTAAGCTACACGTAAACCAAGGAAACTAACCTTGCTATCGTCAAAGTCGCTGTTGAATTTAGCGGTTGATTCATATCTAACACCTGCATCAAGATAGCTGTTGCCACCCAATGGGAATTGATAGCCTAACTGCGGTGCATAAACAAAGGCAGCTGTTTTGGTATCATCAAGGTTTGATTTATTTAGTAAAAAGGCCGCACCTGCTTCGCCCTGTACATAAAAGTGAGGAACGATGAAGTATTTTAAACCTGCTTTTACCGGTAACAATTGAATATTGGTAGCGTCAAGACCTGAGCCATAAACATTGTCTTTACCAAATACATTATTATAACCTGCGTTAACAGTTACATATAATGATTTTGCAATAACAGGAATATCGGCTTGTACCGAACCACCTAAATTCCAGTCATAGGCACTTTTATAACTGCCCGTAGGGATACCCGCGTCAACACCTATGCTTAAAATTACTCCGTTTGATGAATTTGAAGTTTTAGTAGTAGTGGTAGCTGTTTGTGCTTTTGCACCGAAGCTTAATCCGGCAAATGCAAGGATCAAAGCTGAAATTTTAAATGGACTTTTCATGATTATATGTTATTAAATTATTATGTGTTTGTTAAAACACGCAACAAAGTAACAGCACAAATCAATTACCTTTTTTCATCCTTTTGTCACGAATATTTAATCGTTTGATTAACAATAAGATAATTTTTGACTATATGGGTTTAATAGTCAGCCCAGTGTAATAATTACACTTACTCGCCTTTAAATTCGGGTTTTCGCTTCCGTAAAAATGCCTCAATTCCTTCCTTTAGATCTTTTGTTTTAAAGCATTTTCCAAATTCATCTATCTCAATTTCGAAGCCATTTACGCCATCTTTAGTCCCCGCATTTACTGCGGTGATAGCCGCAGCTATTGCCAGCGGTGCACGTAGCAGTATTTTATTTAATATTTCTTCGGCTTTTAAAAGTAAATCATCGGGGCTTACCATATGGTTGACTAAGCCGTATTGATATGCTTCACCAGCGGTGATCATGTCGGCTGTCATAATCATTTCCAGGGCTTTCCCTTTTCCTACCAACTGGGTTAAGCGCTGCGTGCCGCCATAACCGGGCATCAACCCAAGGGTAACTTCGGGCAGGCCCATTTTAGCGGTTTCCGCAGCCACGCGCAGGTGGCAAGCCATTGCCAGTTCTAACCCTCCGCCTAAAGCAAAACCATTTATGGCGGCTATAACTGGTTTATTGCCGTTTTCAATCAAATCAAAAACCGTTGATTGCCCCAGTCTTGACAACTCACGACCAGAAACTGCATCCAGCTCTGCAAATTCAGAAATATCGGCACCAGCCACAAATGCCTTTTGCCCCGCACCTGTTAATATAATGCCGCCAACAGCTGGATTATGAAAAGCTTCATAAAAGGCGGTATGCAGTTCGGCAATAGTAGCTTTGTTAAGCGCATTAAGTTTGCTTTCGCGATTAATGATGATATATTGTATGCGCTCTTTATTTTTAATGAGCAAATTTTGGAATGACATATCCTTGAAATTTAGAAATTGCGGTGCTGATGCACCCATTCGGTTATATAAGTAACAATATCCTGCGTGCTGGTACCCGGCGGAAAAAGCTCACCTACACCTATCTTTTTTAATTCGTTCATATCATCTTGTGGTATAATACCGCCGCCTGTTACCAGTACATCGTCCATCTTTTTTTCTTTTATCAGGTTGATGATTTTTGGGAAAACAGTCATGTGGGCACCTGAAAGTATGGAGATACCTATAGCATCCACGTCCTCTTGCAAGGCGGTATTTACCACCATTTCGGGCGTTTGGCGCAGCCCGGTATAAATTACTTCCATACCGGCATCGCGCAGCGAAGTAGCAATAATGCGGGCGCCGCGGTCGTGACCATCAAGGCCCACTTTGGCAACTAACACACGTATAGGGCGATTAAATGAATGGCTCATTAATAATTGGGTTGCAAATGGTAAAAGTAGTAAGAAAATATGAGCAAGCGTTATTTTATAGAAGGGATTTCCCTTGCAGCCAGGCAGGGAAATTGTGTCTGAAATATTTCATTGTGATAGCATTTTTAAACGTAATCTTCTACCAACGAAATGTGCCTAACGGCAGATCTGAAAGAATAAATCATGTTCGGAAATTTAAAAGCGATTGTACCGGCAGTAATGAATTAATTTTCTATCTCCCGTCGGGAGATTTGGTTGGTAAAAATGCATAAATAAGCACGAGGCGTTCCGATAGGAACGCTTGGTAAATCTGCAATTAATATTCTACCGACCAAATGTGCCTAATGGCGCATCTGAAAAAATAAGCCGGGTGCAGAAATTTAAAGCGATTGTACTGGCAGCAATTGATTGCCTCTTTTTAGCTGCTGTAAAACTTATTTGGGCTTTTTGCTATTATACTATTCAAGTTAAAACATCTGCTATGAAAAAATTATCATATCTATCTGTTATCCTGTTGGTTTTATGCCTGAGCAGTTGCTCTGTAATTGCCGGCATATTTAAAGCAGGCGCCGTAGTTGGCATCATTTCGGTTATTGTTGTTATTGCAATAATTATCTGGATTATTTTCCTTTTCAGAAAATAGGAGCCCCTCCTAAATCCTCCCCGGTAGGGAGGACTTAGGAAAATAAACGCCAGCGAAGCTAAAGTCTCCCCAACCGGGGGAGATTATTCACTTATAATTGATTTTTAAAGGTATTCATGAAGGCTGCGCCGTTTAGAGGAGGCTTAAAGGCGGAAATTCAGATATTTTATATCGGAACACTAGCGTTAAATACTACATGGCTGAGCTAAAATGATAGCTGCCCGAACCTACGTTTACAACCACATACCCCGCTACTGGCTCGGCTAATTTAATATCGGCCCCGCCGGTAACTGGTTTGCCGCTTTCAAGCACATTAGGCTTGTCACTCACCGGGATGTAAATGGTTGCTGTTGTATTCGCAGGGATTTCTACATCCATCAGTAAATTTCCATTATCCAATTTCCAGTGTGAACTGACTTTGCCATAATTGGTTTCGTAATCGGCTGCTGCATATTGCAGTTTGCCGCCTATGGTTGGTTTTATGATAATCTGTTTATAACCCGGACCGTCAGTTTTGGTATCAATACCGGCAATTACGCGGTACATCCAATCGCCAATAGCGCCGTAGGCATAGTGATTATAGGAGTTCATGGTTGGCGTTTCAAAAGTTCCGTCTGGTTTTATACCATCCCATCTTTCCCATATGGTAGTAGCTCCCATCTTTACCGGGTATAACCAGGATGGATAAGTATCCTGCAGCAATAAACGGTAAGCAACATCAGCATAACCAAATCGGCTTAAAACGTGGCAAAGGTAAGGCGTACCCAAAAAGCCGGTTGTTAAGTGATTATTATAACGATGGATGTTGGCTACCAGCCTTGCCGCGGCTTGTTGCCTCAAACTTTCGGGCAGCATGTCAAATTGAAGCGCCAGCACATAGGCCGTTTGTGTATCAGATGATATTAAACCGTTGGGTGTTACATATTCTTTTAAGTAGGCACTTTTTATTTGCGCCAACAAGTTGGTATAGTATGCCACATCTTCGGTATTATCCAAAACAGTGGCAGCATTAATAAGTAATTGGGTTGAATAAGCATAAAAACACTGCGCTATCAAATATTTACTGGTAATAGCCGAATTGCCACCATTATCGTCGTTTTCACTATAAAAAAGCCAGTCGCCAAAATGCTCTCCGGTATTCCATAAATAATTTTTGCTTTGATGCTGCATATAATCAACCCAGGCTTTCATACTGCTGTACTGGTCTTCCAGTATCTTTTTATCGCCATAGGCCAAATACATATTCCATGGAATAATAGTCGATACATCGGCCCAGCCGGTGCTTGCTCCCGGCCCTGTTTTACGTCCTTGCGCTATTACATTTGGAATAACAAAAGGCACACTGCCACTTTCATACTGATCTGCTGCAACGTCTTTAAGCCACTTAGCAAAAAAGTTATGCACGTTCATATTATAGGTCGCTGTGCGCGAAAAAACCTGCGCATCGCCGGTCCACCCCAGGCGCTCATCACGTTGCGGGCAATCGGTTGGTACATCCAGAAAATTTCCTTTTTGCCCCCATTGAATATTGTGTTGTAATTGGTTTATAAGCGTATTGGAGCAATTGAAAGTTCCCGTGGGCTCCATATCAGAATATAAGGCGATGGCTGTAAAGTTTTCAGGCTTTAAATCACCCGGATACCCATCAACTTTAATATATCGGAAACCCTGCCAGGTAAATTGCGGCTCAAAGGTTTCTTCCCCCTCGCCATTAAGTATATAAACATCCTGTGAGCGAGCGGTTCTTAAGTTATCAGTATAAAAATTGCCCGCCTTGTCAATTACTTCCGCATGCGACAGGGTGATTTTATCGCCTGCTTTGCCGGTTACTTTCATCTGCACCCAGCCTACCAGGTTTTGGCCAAAATCAATTACCTTTTCGCCTTTGGGTGTGGTAAATATTTTTACCGGTTTAAACGTTTCATGTTTGCGTACCGGCTCGTTATAGGTTGCTATTAAAATGTCTTTTCTAAAACCTTTTACTGTTACGCCATCCCAGTTTTTATCGTCGAAATTGGGTGTCGACCAGTTTTTTTGCTGCATCCGATCGTCAATAGTAGCGCCGTAATAAATTTCAGCAAAACGTACAGGCCCGGTTGATGATTTCCAGCTATCGTCGGTAAAAATGGTTGTTTTGGTGCCATCAGTAAAAGTTACCTCAATCTGTAGCAGCAGAGCAATATCTTTTCCGTACAAGTTTGGTGTGGGGTTATAGCCAAAATAGCCCCGGTACCAGCCATTGCCTAGTTCGGCGCCGATAGCATTTTTGCCTTGTTGCAGCAAAGCGGTAACGTCATAAGCCTGGTATTGCAGGCGTTTGTTGTAGCTTGTCCAACCCGGGGTTAAATAAGCATTACCTACCCGGTGCCCGTTTATCTGCGCCTCATATAAGCCATGCGCTGTGATATAAGCAGTAGCCGATGCCACTTTTTTGCCGAGCGAAAATTCCTTACGAAACAATGGACTCGGCCTCTTTACAGAATCCTCTACAAAACCGGGAGTTATCCATTGCGCTTTCCAGTCGGTTGACGAAAGCAGGCCCATTTGCCAGCTGGCTGGCGTGCTCCATGCAGAGGCATTGCCAAAATTGTCCCAAACCCTAACCTGCCAGGTATATTTTTGGCCCGATAACAGCGCTTCACCTTTATAAGGCACATACATGGATTGATCGGATACAACCTTACCACTGCTCCATACTTCGTGCCTGCCATTTTTCACCTTTATTTCATAGGCTGATTGCATTACGCCTCGTTTATTATCCTCTATTATGCGCCAGCTAAACCGGGGTATTGAAATATCAATGCTGATGGGATCAGGCTGATTTTCGGTTAGCAGATGTTCAACTTTTATCTGCGCAAAACCCAATCCCGCCAGGTGTAAGGCAAGGAATAAGAAGAGGATCTTTTTCATTTTTAAATAAATTGTCTGTTAGACAGGCAAGTTAAATAAAATGATTTGAGTAAACCATGCGTAGCAAAACTTGCTGGCTTTTATCATTAATATATTACAAATGGAATTGGAATAAGGAGGCAGCCCCACCTAAACGGCGAAGCACTTATGAATGCCTTAAAAATCAATCAAAATATGAATAATCCTCCCCGGTAGGGAGGACTTAAGAAAATAAACGCCAGCGAAGCTAAAGTCTCTCCAACCGGGGAGATTTAGAGGGTGCTTATTACGCGACAATACTTTTTAAAGTACTCATGCTTGGTAATAAGCAATATGCTGTTCCACGGGCTACTACAAATTGCGGCAGACTTTCTATCACTATCGGGCCAGCCGGGGTAGGAATGGTGAAGGATGTATCAGCGCCGGGCATGCTTCTGTTGGCAATTAACGCATCCTGCCCTTGTTGAGATGGAAATAGGTTACTAAAATTTGTGGTGTTGATCCAGGAATAAAGCAGCTCAAACTGGTTGGATAAAGAACCACATAAAAATAAGCCGATCAATCCCCTGTCTTCACTTGCTGTTTTTGAGTTGAAGGGTTGGCCATAAGCCATGCCTCTTCTTATCAGCCGTGGTGGCGGGCCTTGTTCTGATAATACTTCGTCGCGGGGGTTAGCAACCCGGTTATGCGCGGCAAATGGGCACTTCATACCCGTGGTATCGCCCAAATATCCAAAAGCGGTTGCGTGGCTGGTTTTTTCATCTGGCTTATCAGGCGATAATTCAAGCGGCGATCCGTTTATCCAGCGCCCGTTTAGTTTGGCAGCCAGCCATGTTACAGTATCGCCAACGGGTTTACCAAGTTTTGGGGCTATTGTTGTTGCATTTGTATCCAGGAATTTGTCGAAGGTGTCTACATCCTGATATAACATCCGGAAGGCATTATAACAGCCATCTTTTGCGAAAGTACCTGCATTACCATATGTAGGACCCGGTTGTGAAGTTTTATTGGGATACCCGATTAGGAACGCACTTAAATCAGCAGGATCATCAGGGTTACCCCAGCTAAGCCCAGGTTGATCAATACCATCCAAATAGCCAAAATGAATGCTGTTACGCGGTACCGTAGCGTACTCTTCTAATCTTTTTGTTCCGTTGGCAATAGGCAGATATTCTGTTAGGCCACCGGCAACAGCAGCATCTGCCACTATTTTAACCAGTTTATTAAGAGCGGGCTCGTCCATACCGTAAACGTGTACCACGCAATCAACTTGTTTGCCTGTTTGTCCAAACACCCAGGTATTAGGAGCACTTGTGCCAAAATCGTTCAAAGATTGCTGTGAACCAGCCGAAGCCGGACCCTGTTTAAAGGTCGGCGGAAAAGCAGCGAGGTCACTTGTAGAAAGGTTACTCACTACTTTAAGCCCCGTAAAGGTAAGGCCGATGTTCAACATCATTCCGGGCTTGTTATCGCCCCAGTCGGCAGCAGATTGTACATACGGCAATATGGCTTTAATAAAGCTTTTGGCCCCCGGTTGGGTTGTAAATTTAAATATCAGATGACACGACCATGGGTGCGTATAGCCCCGCATAATCATGCCCTGTACATTGTTTTTATCTGGTTGAGAAGAATTGCTTTCAGGCATGGTTCAAAAATTTAGGAAAAAAAAATTATCAGCCGGGAGTCCGGCTGATAGATAAATTTAAAAGCCTTAGTGTGCCTTTTCTGTGCTAAATGCTTTCTCAATTTGCTTTACTGTTTGCGGATATGCAGCATACATATCGCCAGCCTCATTAAGGTTATTGTTATTAATGAAATTCTCGAAACCTGTAAGATCTGTTACCGGAGGGTTTGGAGGAGTTAAAGCAATGCCTGCTATGGTTGAAAAGGCAAACTGTGTGCCCGGATTGTCCCAGAAAAATTTAAGGTAGGGGTTCATCGGTCCATCAAATTCGGTCATTAGCATAAGGGCATTGATGCCTTCGCCCGATGCATTAGGAATCAGCGAAACCCGGGCATAGTGTACAATTTCCGATGAATCGAGACCGGCTTTAACGGTGGCTACAAAAGTATCGTGTACTGTCTGCGCTATTTTTTGTGATGGGGCGTCCTGTTTTATAGGTACATACAGAGTTAATGGATTAGTCATGGTATTTAGGATTAGAAAAAGGTTTAGGTGCTTACTCTGTTGAAGGCTTTTCAGCGAACGCCTTTTTATTAATTGGAATAAGGTTTAGGTGCGATTATAAATCAAGGCTAAGGTAGCGGTTATAACTTCAGCGGAAACCGTACTTCAACGGTATTTTTAGGGTAAAAATACGGTATTGACCTCGCTGGATAGCCTGATTTACCCATAGTAACGGATTTCAAATCTTTCGCTCTTCCCCCTTATCCACCAAAAAACTATCTTTGCACTGTGAGCGATAAAACCATTCTTAAACTGCAATTACCTACCGACCCGCTATGGGTTAAAAACGTGGTGGAAAGCAATATTGAAGAGTTGCTAACCGACCATGCCTTTTGCGAGCAAAAAGCTGCCAGCAATGCCATTACGCTAATTGTTCAAAACCCAAATCTGTCAGATCTGGTGCAGGAAATGTCCATGTTGGTACAGGAAGAAATGGATCATTTTAAAAGGGTACATGATATCATCCTGGCCCGCGGTTTTGTGCTTGGCCGCGAGCGCAAAGACAATTATGTAAACGAACTGCGCAAATTTGTAGTTATTGGCGGCGGCAGAACTGTGCAATTGGTTGATCGCCTGCTGTTTTCAGCCATGATTGAGGCCCGCAGCTGTGAGCGTTTTAAAGTATTATCCGAAAATATCAATGATGAAGAGCTATCAGTCTTTTATCACGAACTGATGATCAGCGAGGCTACGCATTATGCCATGTTTATCCGCCTGGCAAAAAAATACTGCGGGGATATTGATGTAGAAACCCGCTGGAAACAATGCCTGGCTTTTGAAGCGGAGATTATTCAGAATTACGGGAAAGCAGAAACTATACATGGGTAAGCCTCACCCCAACCCTCTCCGGGGGAGAGGGAGCTTAAGATCTACCACTGATAGTCGAAGTCATCTCTCCAGGAAGCGGTTTTGACTAAATCACTCCAACTATATTCCTCAAATAATTGTCCATTAACACCATATCAACCTTATCGTTCATTAAACCAATATGCATATCGGGGCGTACAATTAATGATTTGGCTTGGTTGGGCTTTATTTCAAAGGCATCAAAAATGTGCTGGTTTTTTGCAGATGGCGGCAGGTAGAAGAAGTTAAGCGCGGGCTGATAATTTTGCGTTATCCATTTGGCCAGGGTAAACAGATCAAGCTCTGCAAATTTACCTAAAACAATAAGCGTAAAGCCCGGCTTGCTGCACCACTCGTGCAAATCGGTTTCCAACTGTTTCTTTTCATCAAAAACTTTGAGATAGGGAAGCCTGTCGCCGGCTTTTATTTGAGTGGATTGGCTAACATTTAAATTAATAGCGCTATTCCTGTAGCTGATACCAATTTGCGATACCCGTTTAAAAAACTCCTCCCTGATATTTTCCTTGCTCCAAACCCATTTGAGTGCCACCGGTAGCAGCCACCTTTTAAATAGGTTAGCGAAAACACTGCCCGACATCACAAAGCTAAACACCCTATCGGTAGTGCCTAACAGGTCTTTTGCAACAGGCATTCTTTCTACACTATAACTATCCAGTATGGATGCGTTGAGTTGGTTATTAACCACACCTGCCAGCTTCCATGCTAAATTATAGGCGTCCTGCAAGCCGGTGTTCATCCCCTGCCCGCCAACGGGCGAGTGAATATGCGCGGCATCGCCTACTAAAAAACAACGCTGCTGCCTGAATTTATCGGCCATGCGGTGATGTAGCCGGTAAGTGGTAAACCAATAATTATGGGCGATATTTATGGGTAAGCCGGTGATGTTATTTAAATAAGGTAATACATCTTCCACTGTCAGGGTTTCATTTTTACTAAGTGCGTCGGGCAGGTTGCCAATTATGCGGTAACGATTAGCTTCGGGCATAGGAAAAAAGGCTGAAAAGCCTCTTTTTTCCAGGTATAACTGTACTTCATTCCCGTTGAGGTTGTCGTTATTCAGCTCAACATCGGCCAGATAAAATTCGTGCTGATAAGTATCGCCTCCAAAAGCAATGCCCGATTGTTTACGAACCATACTATGTGCACCATCGGCACCCACTACATAATCGCATTGCAGGGTCGAGATGGTTTCTCCGCTTTGCAGTTGTACCTCAACTTTACCTTCAGTTTGTTTCAGGGAAATCAGCGTAGTTTCCCAATAAACCGGGCAGCAATTAAGGGTTAAAAACTCAAGCAGTAACCGCTCATTTTTGCTTTGTTGATACAAATGAATAAACGGAAACATAGTTTGGCCCTCGCCAACATTACTGAATTGCAGTTTGGCAAGCTGTTTACCATTGCGGTTAAATGAAACGGCCTGCGCTTGTTTTCCATCCCGCAGAATGCGGTCAATAACGCCCATTTGCCGGTAGATCTCCAGTGAGCGGGCCTGTACAGCTAATGCTTTTGATTCATCCGTTGGTCCGCGTTTAATATCGATAATAACCGGTTGAACCCCATACCGCAGTAATTGCGCCGCCATCATGAGCCCCGAAGGGCCAGCGCCTACAATTAGTATTTTGGTATGAGTTTCAGAAATGGTCATTCAATATTAACGATGAAAAAGCAGAAAAATAGTGGGCCGTTTATGCAGATCGGGCACTTTTTTTTGCCAGTCGGCGATGGTTTTGGTTTGTACCAATTCGGTAGCAGCGGTTAAGTCGCAGGCAATACACAAACGGGTTTTAGGGTTTGCATTTTTCAGAATATCATCCAGCAACGAATTGTTGCGGAATGGCGTTTCGATAAATAACTGTGTTTGGTCCAGTTTTTCGGTAATGCTTTCCAGTTCTTTTATCTTTTTGCCGCGTAAAACCTTATCAATAGGCAGGTAGCCATGAAAGGTAAAGCTTTGTCCGTTAAATCCCGAAGCCATCAGCGCCAGCAAAATAGAGCTTGGCCCAACCAATGGCACTACCTTTATACCCATGCGATGTGCTTTCTCCACAATCTCGGCGCCCGGATCGGCTATGCCGGGGCAACCCGCTTCGCTCATCAGGCCCACGCTGTTGCCGGCTTGTAAACCTTTAAAAAATTCAGCATTTCCATCTGCACGGTTGTGTTTGCCGTAATCATGGATAACTAATTCGCTTTGCGGCGTCTTCAGCCCGGCTTCTTTTAGAAACCTGCGGGCAGTTTTTTCATTTTCAACAATGTACTCTTTTATGCTGTTGATGGTATCAACCAAATATGGCGTAAATGATTTGGCCGACGTTTCTTCGGCAAGCGGTACGGGTATTAAATAAAGCGTTCCTAATGGCATATTGCAAAATTGCTGTTTTTTGTTTAATTTAAGCTATTGAAAGGATAATTGAAAAAATGAAAGAGTTAAGCAAAAACTGGTTTATTGAAGGTTCGATTGATTTTGAGTATAAAAAATACATTTTATTAGATTATCTGCAGGAAATTAACCGCCACTTTGACAAAAGCAGGCTATATCCAAACTTAACCGACCTTATATTTCATTACAATAACCTGCTGTATTTTAAAAAGAATAAAACCATGCTGCAGCAGGCTTTTCCGCAGCGTTTAACCAAAGCCGATATTGATGCTGTAAAGCTTACCTATCAAAAAATTGTGGATGATGACAGCTCCATGCGAGAAATCGAATCAATTATTAACTATGCTTTGCAAAAATTGGACCCAGCCATACAAACAGGGAAAGAGATTTATGATTTTGTAGAAAGCTGTTTGAATATTGATCCGGTGGGAATTGTCCCACTGCTGCCTTACCAGGGATATTTTTCGCTACGTAATGGCAATATCCGGACGAACCAGATCTATGAATTCCAGATAACCCTTTTTGAAAACAAAGACGATAAATACCGTGGCATTAATATTGTTTTTGTTGAAAGCTATGAGGAAAGCATCAGCCATACGCCCGAAGCCATTAAACTTGATCTGATACGCCGCAATCAACACCTGCCCAACCCCGCGGTTTATTATATGCATACCGATATCAGCTTCCCGCTTGAGCAAACCCTGTTGCCGGTTGCTAAAAGAAGTTTGGTGAAGTATATTTCAAAAGCGGCGTAGGAGCCCCACCTAAATCCTCCCCGGAAGGGAGGACTTGAAAAATAAACGCGGGCGAAGCTAAAGTCTCCCCTTCCGGGGGGAGATTATTCACTTATAATTGATTTTTAAAGGTATTCATGAAGGCTGCGCCGTTTAGAGGGGGCTTATACACTATCCTTATTTTTTTTCAATTTTTACGGCAAAAAATATTTTTCTATCGTAAAAGCAGCATCACGCAATATATTAGCATTTAATATCTGTTAAACAGGTTGCAGGGCCAATGAGTAAAAAAATTCTGATCATTATTCCGTGTTATAACGAGGGTAATTCCATCCCGTTGATTTTAGAGCAGCTGTTACAGCTTAAACTGCCGCACTATTACCAAATGGGAATCGCTGTAGTAAACGATTGTTCAACAGATGATACCAAAATGGTGGCCGGTTTATACCCGGTAGTTCTGTTGGATCTGCTGGTTAACCTCGGTATTGGCGGCGCCGTGCAAACCGGATTTCTGTATGCTCAGCAAAACGGATTTGATATGGCCATACAACTGGATGGCGACGGCCAACATCCGCCGGCAGAATTACATAAGCTGATTGAACAGCATCAAAAAACAGGCGCCAATGTAGTGATCGGTTCAAGGTTTTTGGACGAGGGCGGGTTTAAATCATCATTTGCGCGCAGAATAGGTATCCGGTATTTTCACCGGTTAAATAAAATCCTTACGGGGAAAAGTATTTACGATAGCACTTCGGGCTTCCGGCTGTTTGATCAAAAAGCTATCGATATTGCCTGCGCCAAATACCCCGATGAGTACCCTGAACCAGCATCACTGGTGCTGTTCTCAAAAGCAGGATTATCAATTGAAGAAGTACCTGTAGTGATGAGAGAGCGACTGGCAGGCAAATCATCCATCAGCAGCTTTTCTTCTATTTATTATTGTGTTAAAGTAACTATCAGCATGTTATTTATATTTATTCGTAAACCTTAAAATATGGCCCGGATACAGCTTATTACCATCGCAATTAACATTTTATTTATAGCCTACATTTCAAGGCTTATTATTAAAGGCAAACTGCGCGAAGAATACGCTATTGTATGGTGTGTTTGCACGTTTGTGCTCATCCTGTTTTCATTTTGGCGGAGCGGCCTGGATGTAATGTCAAAACTGTTTGGCGTGTTTGAACCGCCCAACCTGGTGTTTACCGGGTTTATCTTTATCATCCTTATTTACCTGCTGCACCTATCGGTAGTAAGTTCAAAAGCGCAGCATAGTATTACCCGGCTTACGCAGGAATTGGCCCTGCTGAAAGAAAAGATGGAGAAAGCTGAAAAGGAAGAACATATTGGCAATTAGTAAGCCTCACCCCAACCCCTCTCCGGTAGAGAGGGGCTTTGAAAGCAAAGTTTATTCATAAATTATTTGATTTGTTAATTAGGTGTTTATACATGGATACTATTACCTGCCCCGTTTGCGGTAGCCAGTCGAAATTAAAATTCAGGCTAAAGCATAATGTGTACAAATGCCTGCAATGTGATCTGTATACCTCTGATGCCAGCTTTGATTTTAGTTTTCAATCGAGCCTTGAATTGGGTAGCCGCGAAATTGGATTAAAGAAACTGAGGTTTGATAACTTTGCTGTAATTATAAAATCGCTTAAAGCGCTAAAAGGGACAACGATAACAGGACTGGAAATTGGTACAGGTAACGGCTGGTGGTTAAAGGTTTGCCAGGAAAATGGTATAGATTGCATTGGCATTGAACCCGAAAAAGCGCATCAGGACTATCATGAGGCTAACAACCTGAAAGTTTTTTATGGATTTTATCCCGATGTGGACATTAAACGCAAAGGCGGGTACGACTTTATTATTTTTAACGATGTTTTTGAACACATCCGCGATTTGGACGAACTCATCACCGCGCTAAAAGCCGATTTAAACGAAGATGGTGTGCTGATCATTAATTTGCCCATGAGCGATGGTTTCTTCTACAAAACGGCCATGCTGCTGCATCGGCTGGGGCTTAATACTTACCTGGAACGATTATGGCAGTTTAACTTCCATAGTCCGCATATGAATTACTTTAATGCTGCAAACCTTACCCTGCTGTTAAACAGGCATGGCTTTTTAAAAACGGACGAATACAAACTCAAGTCTATAGATTTTTCTACCACCAAACAGCGTATCCGGGCGGATAAAGACATCAGCAAGCTAAAAGCAACAGTTTTAACTTCGGCACTTCTGCTGTTAAAGCCGGTAATAAAAACTTCGTCCTCAGATATTGGCGTGTTTTATTTAAAAAAGCGATAAACAGATAATTAATCCGGAATAATAGTAGCTGCATTATTAAAATACAGAAAATAAAAGTCTTTAGGCATTTTTTTGTCGAGATCAGCTTTCTCATCGGTAAAGAAAACAGTACCTGTTTCAAAATGCCATTTTCCTACGTAAAATAACCCAGTATTGGGGATATTAAAGCTGATGTTGCTTAAATCTTCTCTTTTAATAAGGCCACTGTCTATTTTAGCCTTTAGGTTGATGTTATAATCAATATTTTTAAATATGAGTGTAGTCGTAATCAGCCCGCCATACCATTTAGCTTTTTCAAACCGGTAGGCTATTATTTTATAGGGGCCTGGTTTGACATAAAAGCAAAAAACGCTTTCTTTTCCGGCTTTGCTATATGTCTCTATTGGTATGGAAAACATTTCTTTTGTTTCCATATTTTTTACAATTACCAGGTGCAGATCAGAATCATACCAAATCCCCGGTTTCCTTAAAAAGCTGCCATAAATGATGGTTTCATTTGGCTTTAGTACAGCGCCATTTTCGGCATAGGTTAAAGGAGTGATTTTTTGTGCCGCAGCATGCAGGCAAAGGATCATAGCAATCCCGGTGAAAAATGCCTTCATTGGTTTAGAGAAGAATAGAAAGGGATTAGTTTTTACGAGTGCTTATTATTTATTTTGCCTGCATCTTCTAGTTCGGCGTCTATTTGATCGTCATATTTAAAGCGGTATAGTACCCACTCATTTTTAGGCTTGTAAAACATAAAGGTGAACCTTATGGGCGATTTTTCGTGTTTTACCAAATAGGCGTAAAATATGAGACTTGGCGCTGCGCTTTTTTGAACAATAATTTCCTTGCCGGTATAATTGCCAACAGACTGGCGCAAAGCATCCAATTTGCCTTTTAAAATACCTATCTGCACGGTATCGGTAAACAGTTTATTGGTGGCAAACAGATAATCAATGGCAGGGCTGGTGCCATCGTCTTTATATTTTTTAAAAAAGGTATCGATAATAGCAGTAACGGTTCGTACAGGCGGCGCTTTTGCAGCAGTTTTAGTGGTAGTTTTGGCAGAATCCTTTGTTTGTGCATTTGCATAAAATGAGCAACCGCAGATGATACCCAGCATTAAAAGCCATTTGAATAAATTAAAGCGTGTACTAACTTTTTTCATAAAACTATTTTAAAGAACCTGAAACTAAATATAAGCTAAAATTTGTTTAAGCGTATTAAACTTTTAGGGGTGGATGTTTTTACAAACATACGTTGCTTTATTTCTTTTTCAAAAAACTGATTTCGGGCATCTTTTCAATAAAAAAGCCTGCTATTTGTAGTAGCAGGCTTTGTATTTATATTTTTGGCTGAGAAAATTACTCAATCAGCCTATTTGGTTACGTACATTACTTCTTTAACCGCTTTAATTACACGCTCAGGATTTGGTAAATATTCCTGAATTAAGGTAGGAGCGTAAGGCAACGGAACGTCACCACCCATAATACGCAGTACCGGTGCATCTAAGTAATCAAATGCATCTTTCTGTACTTTAAAGGCAACTTCAGTAGCAATTGAGCCTAATGGCCAGCTTTCTTCAATAATTACTAAACGGTTTGTTTTTTTAACAGAGGCGATCACCGTATCATAATCAATAGGACGAACGGTACGTAAGTCGATTACTTCTGCGTTGATGCCTTCTTTTTCAAGTTCGGCAGCAGCAGCAATAACTACTTTCATTATTTTACCAAAGCCAACCAGAGTAACATCGGTACCTTCTTTAACTACTTTAGCTTTACCTATTTCAATATAGTAGGTTTCTTCAGGTACTTCACCTTTATCGCCATACATTAATTCTGATTCCATGAAAATAACCGGATCAGGATCAATAATAGCTGATTTTAATAAGCCTTTTGCATCATATGGATTTGATGGAACAACCACTTTTAAACCCGGACAGTTAGCATACCAGTTTTCAAAGCATTGGCTGTGTTGTGAGCTTAACATACCTGCATTGCCGGTTGGACCACGGAAAACGATGGGAACAGAAAACTGACCGCCGCTCATTGACATGATTTTAGCTGCACCGTTAATGATCTGGTCAATAGCCACTAACGAAAAGTTAAAGGTCATGAACTCAATAATAGGGCGTAAACCGTTCATTGCTGAACCGATACCGATACCGGCAAAACCAGCTTCAGAGATAGGAGTATCAATTACACGTTTCTCACCAAACTCGTCAAGCATACCCTGACTTACTTTGTAGGCGCCATTATATTGGGCAACTTCTTCGCCCATAAGGTATATGTTATCATCCTTGCGCATTTCTTCGGACATTGCTTCACGAAGCGCTTCCCTGAACTGTATTTCTCTCATTATATTGTTAAATGCTATTTTTTGCGAACGCAAATATAATCACTAATGTGTGATTTGCAATTGGCTGTGTTATTAGTACACTATTTTTACATTATATTCTTAAAAAAACGAACTAAAAATCAGCTGCCAATAACTTTTTGATAATTACTTAATTATAATCATTTCACTTATAATTGTTCCGGGAGTAAAACTAGCTGTTGATTTTTGAGTATATGAATTAGCTGTTGTATTCGTTATTTCTACGGTTATGACTGCACTTTTGGGAAGTTTGGGATATTTGTCAAATGATTCTTTTGTTGGAACTAAAGTATAACTGCAACTATTTAACCACTTAACATCGAAAGACATCTTCAGTGAGTCTTTTAAATTGATGAAATATTCTGTTTGTCTTGACCCACGACGTTCAATTATTGCAGTATGTCCATTGTAAGTTGATTGAAACTTACCACTTTTAAACTTTTCACAATTTAATGATTGAGCATAAAGACCAAAACTCATTATTAGCATTAAAAACGCTAAAAGAAAGTATCTCATAATTAAGTATCAATAGTTTTTTTAATAACGGCCTGCAAACTGCCCACTGCCAACTACTTCTTCCTCTCCCCCTTCATTTTCGAGGCTATTTGTAATGCTTTGTAGGCATTAACAATACCACCGGTTTTTGAAAGGGATGCAAAATCAACTTTTTCAGTTTTTGAACCAGGCTTTAAAACCATGGTGCCGGTTAGCGGTGTGGCCGATTGTAAAATAGCTTGTTTAACCTGGCTGGCACTTAAGTTAGGGTAATACTCTAATATCAGCGCTGCAATACCTGCCACAATTGGCGATGAAAAGCTGGTACCATCTTCGGTATTAAATTCAGCATCTTCATCAATTGACGTAACTTTTACACCGGGTGCAAATATGTCTACACTGTTTTTACCGTAGTTGGTAAAATCAGCCGCCAGTTTTTCATCCAGCTTAGGGCCCGATGCACCAACGCTGATCACATTGTCGGTAGTGGTACCATCTAAATAAGTATCATTAGGGAACTGCGGGGTTTTGTCGACATCTTGATTGTCATTGCCTGATGCCATTACCAGCAGCACATCATGCGCAGCGGCATATTTAAAAGCTTCGTCAACCCATTCTTTATGGGGCGATATTTTTTTTCCGAAGCTCATATTAATAACTTCTGCACCATGATCAACCGCAAAATGGATAGCATTGGCAATATCCTTATCATATTCGTCGCCGTTAGGTACCGCTTTTACCGACATGATGCGCACATTATCGGCTATGCCATCAATGCCGTAACCATTATTGCGGACAGCGCCAATTAATCCGGCTACGCCAGTTCCGTGCGAAGCATCAGGTGTTTTAAGTACGTTATTGCCGTATGGTTTGCCATCGTTCGCATCCGGATCATCGCCTACAATTTTAGCGCGGGCATCCAGGTCAGGGTTAACACTGTTGTTTTGTTTGGCGTAATAGTCGGTAATATCCTTTAATATTTTGGCATTGTTAGTATCGCCCCCAATTTGGGTAAAAACCGATGCCCATACCGTTTTACTTTGACTTATAGTATCATTAGTCGTTGTAATACGGTCCAGGTCTTTCTGATTAAAAGTTTGGTCAGATCCCAGTTTCAATTCCCTTTTAATGTAAAAGTTAGTTGCCGAAAGCACGTTAACTTCGGTAGTAAGGTCCTTAATTTCGGCTTCTGCTTTAGTATAAGTTGAGTCGTAATTTGCTTTTACGCTTTGCCAAAAAGCAAATTCTTTTTCTTTGCCAGCCGGAGCAGTAGTTACGTTGGCATATTTATCTTTCAGCTTAAAATACTGACGTACCTCTTCGGTAGTTTCGGTAAAATCAACCTTGCCGCCTTTGCCGCCTAAAAAATCCCAGCCATGCACATCATCCACAAAACCATCATGATCGTCATCAATACCATTGCCCGGAATTTCTTTGGTATTTACCCATAAAATACTTTTCAGGTCGGTTTGATTAGTGTCGATACCACTGTCAATAGTAGTAACAATTACGGTTTTGCTTTTTTTGCCTTTCAGAAACAAGTAGGCCTGGTTTAAGCTTACACCATAAAAGCCATCTGTTTTCAGATCCATCTGATGCCATGTTTTCGGCGGATCGGGTTCCGGTTTAGCTACTTCCTGCGCGGAAGCGTTTAAGGTAATAAACAAGGCTCCGCATAATATGGAGCATAAGGCGTAGGTGCGTAGTTTATTCATGTTGGTTGATTAGGTGAATGGTTAATTAAGAGAGTGGTTGCTGCGTAGGTATTTTAACCTAATCAACTTAATCCAACCCAATCAACCACTCACCAAAATTATAAATCAAATTTAATTCCTTGTGCCAAGGGTAACGTTTTTGAGTAATTAATAGTATTGGTTTGGCGCCTCATGTACACTTTCCATGCGTCAGAACCCGACTCGCGGCCTCCGCCTGTTTCTTTTTCGCCACCAAAGGCGCCACCAATTTCTGCTCCTGATGTGCCAATGTTCACATTGGCTATGCCGCAGTCAGAACCAGCAGAAGATAGAAATTGTTCTGCCTCGCGCAAATTTCCGGTCATTATTGCTGATGATAGGCCTTGTGGAACACCATTTTGCAAGGCGATAGCTTCATCAAGCGTTTTATATTTAATTAGATACAGGATAGGCGCAAATGTTTCATGCTGCACAATCTGGTAATGATTTTCAACCTCGGCCACGCATGGTTTTACGTAACAGCGCGATGTGTAATCATCTCCGGTTAAAGCACCGCCCTCAACCACAAATTGGCCACCCTCTGCCTTACATTTTTCAATCGAATCGAGGTAAAGCTTTACTGCATCTTTATCAATCAGTGGCCCCATGTGGTTATGTTCATCCAGCGGGTTACCAATACGTATTTGCTTATAGGCGTTTACCAGTTTTTGCTTAAACGATTCGTAAACACTTTCGTGAATAATTAAACGGCGGGTACTGGTACAACGCTGCCCGGCAGTGCCCATTGCGCCAAATACAGCACCGACAAGGGCCATATCTAAATCGGCATCCTCGGTAATAATAATGGCGTTGTTGCCACCAAGCTCCAATAAACTTTTACCTAACCTTGCCCCAACAGCTTTGCCAACAGCCTTGCCCATACGGGTTGAACCGGTAGCCGATATCAATGGTACACGGGTATCGTTAGCCATTAATTCGCCAACCTCACGGTCGCCAATTACCAGGCAGCTTACGCCTTCGCCTATGTTATGTTTTTTAAATACTTCCTGTGCAATATGCTGACATGCAATGGCGGTAAGCGGTGTTTTTTCGGATGGTTTCCAGATACAGACATCGCCGCAAACCCAGGCCAGCATAGCGTTCCAGCTCCACACGGCCACGGGAAAGTTAAATGCCGAAATTATTCCGACAATACCCAGGGGGTGATACTGCTCGTACATGCGGTGCTGCGGCCGCTCGCTGTGCATGGTTAAGCCATATAGCTGGCGACTTAACCCAACAGCAAAATCAGCAATGTCAATCATCTCCTGCACCTCACCATAGCCCTCCTGCAGGCTTTTACCCATCTCGTACGATACCAGTTTACCCAGGTCCTCTTTCTTTTCACGGAGGGCATTGCCAATCTCGCGCACTATTTCGCCGCGCTTGGGGGCTGGTATGGTGCGCCAGGTAACAAAGGCTTTGGCAGCCTGCTCAACCACCTGGTTATAGTTGGCCGCATCGGCTATTTTAACCGATGCTATTTTTTTACCATCAACAGGCGATACAATATCTTTTATAACGGCATTGCTGCTGCTACCCCACTGATTACCTGTACTAAATGCTTCATTAATGTCGTTTATATGTAAACGATTAAGAATATCTGAAATATTAAGACTCATAATTGTTACTTTTGCCAAAGGTAAAAATCTTTAAGGCAATTTTTTATTAACTCATCCTTTGCCCGCAAAATGATTTGCGTTAATTATCAAGGCTTTGTACAAACACCTGTTAACAATGTTTGAATGTTAATAACTAAATTACGCCAAAAACGTTTATTACTTGTATTTTGAACTCAGTTAAGCTTATTAAGCGATTTTATAAACCTTGACCGAGTTGTTGTTCTGAAACAAAATTGAATGGAAGAAGAATTTGAATTTGGTTTTACCGAAGATCCAAAGTTTTCGGTAGAGCGGTACGAAGAAATGATTCGTAATCATGATCAGTACTTTTTTGATGCCCAGGCGTTTGAGAACATTATCGACTACTACATCGAAAAGAACGATCCGCCTAAAGCTTTGCAGGTTGCAGAGTATGCCCTTAACCAGCACCCTTTTGCAGCAATATTCCTGATTAAGCAAGCCCAACTTTTGGTTGTTGCCAATAAAGTTGCCGATGCATTTGCCGCGCTTGAAAAAGCCGCCATGCTCGAAGCATCAGACCCGGATATTTATTTAATCCGCGGTAATATTTACGAGAGCCAGGAACGCTACGGCGAGGCGCTCGAAAACTACGAAAAGGCACTTGATTTGGCCGAAGAAACAGATGAGGTGCTGTTACATATTGCCTACGTTTACCAAAATATGGGCGATTATGAAACAGCCATTACCTATCTGAAGCTTTGCTTAAAACAAAACATGGAGAACCAGGACGCTTTATACGAACTGGCCTTTTGTTATGATGTGCTGGATAATCAGCAGGAAAGTGTTTCGTTTTATCAGCAATATATTGATAACGAGCCTTACAGCTATGCGGCCTGGTATAACCTGGGCAATGCCTTTACCAAGCTGAGCCTGTTTGAAAAAGCCATTGACGCCTACGATTACGCCATATTGATCAAAGACAACTTTGCATCGGCCTATTTTAATAAGGGCAATGCACTGGTGAACCTGGAAAAATATGCCGAAGCGATAGAAGTTTACCGCCATACCTTTGAGTATGAGCAGCCTAACGCCGATACCTATTGCGCCATTGGCGAATGCTACGAAAAGCTGGAGCAAATGGATGATGCACGTGCCTTTTACAAAAAATCAGTAAAGATGGATCCAAAACTGGCCGATGCCTGGTTTGGAATAGGTGTTACGCTTGATTTTGAAGAACGCTATTTTGAGGCACTTCATTTTTATAAAAAAGCACTCGATTTGGATATTGCCAATGCTGATTACTGGTTTGCCATTGCCGATGCTGAATATAAACTTGGCCATATGGACGAAGCCGAGCAGGCTTATGAAAAAGTGGTTGAGCTTAATCCAATTGATGTGGATGCGTGGCTGGATTACTCGTCTATTTTGTACGAGCAGCAACGTTTGCAGGATGCCATTGAAGTAATAGCCCAGGCCATAAAAAACAATCCAGAAGCTGCTGAGTTGTATTACCGCATGGTGGCTTATTTGTTTGCCAAAGGCGAGTATAACGAAGCGCTGAACAACCTGGAAATGGCTTTATCTGCCGACCCGGAAAAGCATTATATTTTGTTTGATTATCTGCCTCAGTTGCAAGAAAACAAGGTTATTGTTGATATAATTAACAGGTATACTAAATAAATGTGCAGATGAGAGGATGTGCAGATTTGCGGATGTGAAAATGTGCAGATGCAAAATAGTTAGATGCTTAGATAAATATGCAACGCAGAATTTATACCCAGTGTATAAATTCTGCGTTTTTTATTGAAAAACACACTCATTCGTCTTCAATATAATTCTTTAAGATTTACGCATTAATTCAATCTTCAAATACGTAAATCAACACATCCGCACATTTTTTTCAAATGCGCACATCTCCACATTTTCATATCCGCACATCCCCTCATCTGCACATCGGATTCGTAACATTAATTTAACATCCGCACATTTGCACATCCGCACATTTTTAATGACCTTTGCGGCCATTAGAACTTTTAGTTATAGTCTATAACCAGTTTAATATAATGAATTATAATATTAATAATCTCCCTGACCGCGTTGTTAAACCCCGAAGCAGCGGCATTACCATGGTTATGGACAAAGGCCTTAGCTTAAGACAGGTAGAGGATTTTTTGGAGGTGGGCGGCGCTTATACCGATGTAGTGAAGCTGGGCTGGGCAACCTCGTACGTAACACCCAACCTGGATAAAAAGCTGGATCTTTATCGTGAAGCAGGTATCCCGGTTTATTTTGGCGGTACTTTATTTGAAGCCTTTATAGTTAGAAATCAATTTGACGATTATTGCCGCATCCTGGACAAATACAAAATGAAATATGCCGAAGTATCAGACGGCTCCATTGAAATTGAGCACGATATTAAGTGCGAATATATTCGCAAGTTGACCAAGCAGGTAACGGTAATATCAGAAGTGGGCTCAAAGGATGTGCAAAAAATATTTGCCCCTTATAAATGGATCAAACTGATGCAGGCCGAACTGGAAGCCGGCTCATGGAAAGTGATAGCCGAAGCCCGCGAAAGTGGCAACGTAGGTATCTACCGTGATTCGGGGGAGGTTCGCCAGGGCCTGGTGGATGAAATTTTGACTCAAATTCCCGAAGAAACCATTATCTGGGAAGCCCCGCAAAAAGCGCAGCAGGTTTGGTTTATTAAACTGATTGGTGCCAATGTAAGCCTCGGCAACATAGCCCCCGCCGATGTGATCCCACTGGAAACATTACGCTTAGGTATCCGCAGCGATACATTCGATCATTTTTTGTAGAAATAATTGTTATCAGCTATATCAATGATTAGCCTTGCAGAATTTCTGTGAGGCTTTTTTATTTGTCGCCGTAACGCAAAGATGGAGGGTTTTGTTGATTAAGTCAGTCCGAGCGGCTCGTTCAAGTAGCCGAAAAATACCGTGAAAACACGGTGCATATTTGTTTCGCTAATTAATTAAAAGTCAGTAGCTTTAATAAAGTATAACAATAATACCTTATTATGAAAGCGGGTGTTTTTTTGTTTTTTCTCCTCTTTACCTTTCCCATTTCGTATGCACAGGTAATTGTACTGGTTAAAGTGGCTCCTGCTGTACCTGTAACAGCCCCAATGCCAACTATGTCTAAAATGCAAACAATCCCCGCAACTGCAACCCCTATTTTAACTACACCAGTTCCACAGCGCGTTGCTCCGGCGCCCCAACCGGTAACTGTAGTAGTGCAACAACATGCAGCTAAAAGTATGGATAGCCCGCGTTTTAGTAATGGTGAGCGTACCGATGGAGGAGATACAACACTGGCACCTAAGCCTTATTGTTATGTGCTGAACGCTACTAATAGCCGGAAGTATTTTTATGTATACTCCAATTCGGGTTGGCAACCAAAAAGCGTGAATCCTGGCATTACAGCATCGGTTTATGTTACTAAATATGTTTACTTAAAGATTTGGAATAAAGTATCAGGGAGTTATTACCACATCACCGCCTATCGTGCAAAGTTTTATAAAATTGTAAATAGCGCGGATATGGATAGTGGGTTTTCGGGTAATTAATAAAGGAATTTGTTCCATTGTTTAAACGTCCTGTTAAATCTGGTTCGTCTTAGCAGGCTCTTCCGCTTGTCGTCATGGCGAGGTACGAAGCCATCTCTACAAAGGACATTCAACCAAAACGTAATGCTTTTGCTGAAGTTTCATTAATAACCCCCCCCGTTCCTTTATCTGTATAGCTTAGAGATGGCTTCGTTCCTCGCCAGGACGAGAGGTTTTAAGTTTATTGGATAGTCCCTGGCATCTTGTTCGTTCGTCCAAACCTATACGGTACTTCAACCCAGAGGAGACGGACAAAAGCAGTACAGAAAATGTCAGAATTAAAATTTGCAGGGTTAAAGAATGAACAGAATTAAATCATTGCATCTTGAAAATTCTAAAATTCAGTAAATTCTGATTCAGACAAAATTCCCTCATTTCCCCACTCTTTACAATTCAATAATCAAACTCAGCTGTTTTCTTCTTATTATTACAACTTATAATTATTGATTGATGAATCAGGAAGCACAGGCCCCTGTTTTCATGGCTCATACATAATAACGAATGAAAAAATACGGACTAATAGGCTACCCGCTTTCGCATTCCTTTTCAAAAAAATATTTTACTGATAAGTTTGAAAGGGAAATGATCCCAGCTTCCGAATATCATGTTTTCCCGCTGGAACATATCAGCGAGTTGCCCGCGCTGCTAAAGGCAAACCCTGATCTATGCGGATTGAATGTAACTATCCCCCATAAAATAAGCGTACTGAAATACCTGGATTGGGTTGACCCCGATGCCAAATCTGCCGGCGCTGTAAATTGCATCCGCATCAGTGCCGAAAGCCCGGTAGCGGCGGCTTTTTCCGGCGAGGTGGGTATCAAAGGGCACGATTTTAGGCTCGAAGGCTTCAATACAGATATTTATGGCTTTGAAATGTCACTAAAACCCCTGTTGAAAGAGCAACATGATAAAGCGCTGATTTTGGGTGATGGCGGTGCTGCCAGAGCCGTAAAATGTGTTTTGGAAAGCCTCGGGATAGACTTTAAGGTCGTAACCCGTAAGCCGCTTAATGATAATTTATTGTTTAGCGATTTAAAGCCGCATCATATTAAAAACTATCCGATTATTATCAATACCACACCACTGGGAACATCGCCCAATGTGGATGAATGCCCGCCGATACCCTACGAGGCAATAACGGAGGAAAACCTGCTTTACGATTTGATTTATAACCCCGAAAAAACCTTGTTTTTGAAAAAAGGCGAAGAAAAAGGAGCCACTATAAAAAACGGGCACGAAATGTTAATATTGCAGGCAGAAAAAGGTTGGGAAATATGGACCGAAAAAGCAAAACATCCATGAAATATTTAGGAATTCTGGTATTAGCACTTTTGCTTTTTGCCTCATGCAGCAATGATCACGATTATTCCCCAAAACCGAGGGGATTTTATCGTATCATTTTCCCCAAAAAGGATTATCAGCAATATGTGTCGCCTGCGCCGTTCACGTTTGTGTATCCAAAATACGCCCTTATTGAGCCTGATAAAAAAGCCGACGCAAAACCGTACTGGCTCAATATGCAGTTTCCGCAGTTTAACGGAACCCTGCACCTGAGCTATGAACACATCCTTTCGAAAAGTGAATTTGACGAGCTGGTAGAAGATGCACATAAGCTAAGCTTTAAACATACCGTTAAAGCCACCTCTATTGATCAGGGCGTTATCTATTACCCCGATAAAAAGATATATGGCATTTATTATACGATAGATGGTAATGCCGCATCATCTGTACAATTTTACTTAACCGATAGTACCCGGAATTACATCCGCGGAGCGCTCTATTTCAATAATGAACCTCGACTGGACTCTATACAGCCTGTACTCACCTTTGTAAAAAAGGATGTGGACATTATGATTAAAAGCTTTAGGTGGAAATAGTTTAGTGATTAGTGGTTGGAGATTAGAGGTTAGGGGAACAACTGCGTTAGTATGAAAAAAACTTTATCTTTTCTTTTTATTTGCTTTTGTGCCTTGTCAGTTAAAGCGCAGGTGCGTTTGGTTGCTATTGATGTGCAGCATTATACTTTTGCCATACGTTTAAATGATCAAAACGATACTGTTAAAGGGCGGGCTACTATTGCTATTAAGTTTTTGAAGGATGTAACTACTTTTCAGCTTGACCTGGTGAAAACCAAAAGTGATGGTAAGGGGATGCTGGTTTCGGCGGTTAAGGAAGATGGGAAAGATATTTCATTTGTGCAGGATAGTGATGTGGTAAATATCAAAGCCGCCGCCAAGATAAACAGTTTGCATAGCTATGTTATTACCTATCAGGGTATTCCTGCGGATGGTTTGATTATATCAACCAATCAATACGGTCACCGTACTTTTTTTGGCGATAACTGGCCCAACCGCGCCCACAACTGGCTGCCTTGCGCCGATTACCCGGCCGATAAAGCAACTGTTGATTTTGAAGTGACCGCCCCCGATCATTACCAGGTAGTATCAAACGGTTTAAAGGTTGAAGAAAAGAATATCGGCGGCAACTTAAAATATACCCACTGGAAAGAAGCCGTACCACTGCCCACCAAAGTAATGGTTATTGGCGTAGCCGATTTTGCTATTGACCATACTGGCGATGTTGGGCAGATTCCGGTTTATACCTATGTCTTTCCCGAAAGTAAGGAAGCCGGCTTTAAAAGTTATGCCGTAGCAAAAGATATATTGCCTTTTTACATAAAAAACGTTGGTCCTTACGCTTATGAAAAACTAGCCAACGTGCAGTCGAAAACGATATTTGGCGGCATGGAAAATGCAGGCGCTATTTTCTATTTCGAAAATTCAGTTACCAGCCGGGGTATTGAAGAACTAATGGCTCACGAAATTGCCCATCAGTGGTTTGGTGATGGCGCCAGCGAAAAAAGCTTTGCCCACCTATGGCTCAGCGAAGGCTTTGCTACCTATATGACTAACCTTTACCTCGAAAATAAATACGGCGCTGATACCTTAAAGAAACGCGAAAAGGCCGACAGGGTAACTGTATTGAAATTTGAAAAAAGAAGACTAACCCCGGTGGTGGATACTGCCGTTAAAGATAATTACATGCAATTGCTCAATGCCAATAGCTACCAAAAAGGCGGCTGGGTTTTACATATGTTACGGCGTAAACTGGGCGATGATCTTTTTTGGAAAGGTATCCGTAATTACTATGCCCAATACAATAGCGCCAATGCCAATACAGATGATTTGCGCAGGGTGATGGAAGAGGCAAGCGGTCAAAACCTGGAACAATTTTTTAAGCAATGGCTTTATACAGCCGGGCATCCGCAACTTAATATCAGTTGGAAATATGACGCGGATAAAGGCGTGATTAACATTAGCATCAATCAAAATCAGGAAGTACTTTATGATTGTTCGCTGCAAATTGCGGTTAATGGGCAGCTGCATAGCATCGCCATAAAAGACAAAAATACTACTGTGCAATTCGAGGCAACAGCAAACCCGGTTGTGGTGGTTGATCCGGATGTTAATTTGCTGGCAGAGTTTAATGTAAACCAGTAGTACGCTCTGTGCCAGAGGCAATGCTTATCTCTTTACACATAGATGAATTAATATTGCCCAAAAATGCGTATTTTTGTGCGCTTTTTGTATAACCGGGATTTGCCTTTTACCTTAATATAGTTTTTTAAGCGGATCGCAGTTTGCAATAAATTTTCAATTGATATTATGTTAGAGAAATTAGAGGCGATATACCAACGCTGGAAAGATGTAGAAAATGAATTGAGCAGCCCTGATGCCATGGCTGATATGAAACGTTTTGCCCAGTTAAACAAAGAATATAAAGATTTAGCTAAAGTTGTGGATCAGTATAACATCTACCGCAACATTATGAGCAATATTGATAGCAATAAGCAGATATTGGCTACCGAAAAAGACGAAGAGTTTCGTGAAATGGCAAAAGCCGAGCTGGACGAACTTTTGGTTCAGCAGGATGAGATGGAAGAAGCTATCCGCGTGATGCTGATCCCTAAAGATCCGGAAGATTCAAAAAATGCTATTGTTGAAATTCGTGGTGGTACCGGTGGTGATGAAGCTGCACTTTTTGCAGGCGATTTATATCGTATGTACATGCGCTATTGTGAAAGACGCGGCTGGAAAACCGAGCTGGTTGATTATACCGAAGGTACATCTGGTGGGTATAAAGAAATTGTATTTAACGTAAATGCCGAAGACGCTTACGGTAATTTAAAATATGAATCTGGCGTGCACCGTGTGCAGCGCGTACCGGATACAGAAACCCAGGGTCGCGTACATACCTCTGCAGCCACCGTGGTTGTATTACCAGAAGTAGATGAGTTTGATATTGATTTGCAGGTAAGTGATATCCGTAAAGATTTATTTTGTGCTTCGGGTCCGGGTGGGCAGTCTGTAAATACCACTTACTCTGCCGTAAGGTTAACCCACTTACCTACAGGTATTGTGGCGCAGTGTCAGGATCAAAAATCGCAATTAAAAAATTACGACAAGGCATTGCAGGTATTACGTTCAAGGGTTTATGAAATGGAGCTGCAAAAGCACCTGGAAATAACTTCGAAAAAACGTAAAACTATGGTTTCAACCGGAGATCGTTCTGCCAAAGTACGTACATACAACTATCCGCAGGGTCGTTTAACCGAGCACCGTATAGGTTTAACCATATACAACCTGCCCGGCGTAATGAACGGCGATTTGCAGGATATTATGGAAGCCCTGCAGTTTGCCGAAAACGCAGAAAAATTAAAAGAAGGAACAATCGCTTAATTGAGCAGGCATTCGTGCAATTTATATTACTTCAGCCTTTTTAACATACCCGTTAAAGAGGCTGTTTTGTTTTGATCAGCAGGTCTGGCAACTCGCCTATTTATAAGGTCAATGTCAAAAAATAACGTATCAGGCCTTTTACATTTATTTCATTATCCTTTTCATCTTATTTTCATAAAGCCCGCCTACTTTAGTTCTAAACGGTGATAATGCTTCCTTTTCCCTAATTAGAAAAGTAGTGTTGACCCGTCAATACGTTTACAGTATTTAAATAGTGAGCTTATGTTAGCCATAAAAACTTTAGCACCCAAGTCAGTTATCTTCAGACGCATTGTTCGTTTGATGGGAGATCAGTTTGAAATTAGTGTTGTTGGTAATAACCCCGGCTGGGCTGATGAACGCATTGATGATGCAATTGCCGAAATAAACCGTGTTGAAAAATTGCTAAGTACTTTTAGCGATGACAGCGCAGTTAATGAAATTAACCGTAACGCAGGAATAAGCCCGGTAAAAACAAATGCCGAAATTTTTAAGCTGATAAATCGCTCCCTGCAAATATCAGCACTTACTCATGGCGCATTTGATATTACCTATTATACTGCCGAAAAAGATTCAGATAATACCCCTGTTAAAACTACCGCAAAAAAAGCTGTTAGCTATGTAAACTATCAAAGCGTAGTGCTTGATGAAAAAGAACAAACCGTTTTTTTGAAAGAGAAAGGCATGCGCATTGGGTTTGGTGCTAATAGCCGCGGTTATGCTGCTGATAGAGCTAAATACATCCTGCAAATGCAGGGAGTAAGCAGCGGCGTTATTAATGCCGGTGGCGATTTACTCACCTGGGGCCTACAGCCGGATAACGAACCATGGACAATTGCCACTGCAGATCCATCGCAAAAGGGAAATTCTTTTGCAAATATCAATATCAGCAATATGTCTGTTGCTACTTCGGTTGATATGCAGAAGTATACAGCAACTATCAACAATAAACAGTTAAATACCATTAACGCTAAAAAAGGTTTTCCGGTAAGTGGTATAAAAAGCGTGAGTATAGTGAGCCCAAGTGCTGAACTGGCCGATTCAATGGCTACACCTGTAATGTCAATTGGGATAAATGCCGGTTTATACTTAATAAACAAGTTAAATCAACTGGCATGTATCATTGTTGATGATCATAACAGGGTTTATACTTCAAAAGATATAAGTATCACCAATTAATATAAAATATATCCGCCCTGGTGGATGTATGGTTTAAAGTAGTAACTTAATACCGGCTTATTAAGGGTCGGTGCATGAAATTAAAAAAGATCTTAACTAAGTCCCAATTATAAAAATCAATTCAGTATTAAAATTCATGGGTTAAACGTAAACGTTTTTTATATTTAGTATAATAAATGTTCAGTTCCATGTTGCTTAATATTAACCAGGTAGCTGCTTAATAAAACACTATTTGAAAAAAATTTAATACTTTTCTCCCTCCTTCAATGATAAAGTGGCTTGCGTATATTGTAGTATTTTTGATATTTGCGCCATGTTTAACATCTGCTAAAATAAAAAACAATCATTTTCATATAATTTCTAATACATTAGAGACGAGTTTGTCTTTTAATGTAATTGCCGTTGATACCATAAATTCAAAGAAAAAACAGGAACAGGAAAATAAAAAGAAGATTAAGGAAGTAGCAGAAGCGAAGAAGCAGCCCAAGCCTGAAAAAATTGAACCGGCAGATAATACGGCAACACCCCCCAAGACTAAGCCAAAACGACAGCGCAGGCCCGAGGGATTGGAGAGACCGCCCGAAATTCCGCGGCGAAGTGGCAATTAACAAAATCAGCAAACCGTTTATTGAATATTGATGAAATACATTTTCATATTGCTTTTCCTGATAATTTGTAATGCTGTAAGTGCTGTTACGGTAAGGGCTTGCTTTTTTGCCGATACAGATAAACAGGTTAATTTAACTGTCGATACCGATACCGTATTCAGAAAAAGATCAATTTCAGTTGGACTTAATTATGGTAGCGACATTCAGTTTTTTGGCCGTACCGGGCCCATTAAATATCCTTTTATGAGTACCGATGCTATTTACAATACAAAATCGGGTTTCTTTTTATATACGGCTATTTATAAAGTTTTAGGCTACAACCCGCTGGTTGATGAGGTCGATTTGGGTGCAGGCTACTTACTTAATTATTCGAAGAAATTTTCGGGGGCTATCAGTTATACCCGGTTTATATTTAATAAAGATGCCGCCGCGGTAATAAAATCAGCATCGGCCAATGACATCGATTTTAAAAATACTTTCGACTGGAAATTTGCCAAATCAAGTATCACCGGCGATTATCTTTTTGGCGACGCAAACGACTACTTTATCACCTTTAATACCTCCAAATACATAGAAACCAGCTGGAGTATTTTTGACGATAAAGATTACCTTTCCTTTAATCCTACCATTAGCGCTATTTTTGGTACGCAGAACTTTGTGGAAAAATATTCGGTTGATAATCCGGATGAGCTTAACCTGGAAGAATTGCCGCCGCCGACGTTTCCAAAAGGGCAGCGTGTCCCTGATTATGATAACGGGCGGTTTAATGCCCTTAATTACAGCTTTAAATTGCCAATAGCCTATAACAGGCCACATTATACTTTTGAAGCATCGTGGAAATATTCAATACCGGTTAACGTTGAGGGCGCATTAAAAAACCGGCATGAAGTGTTTTTTAACCTGACATTTTTTTATCTCTTTTTTTAAACTTTGTATGAATGTTTTAATAATTGAAGACGAAAAAGCGCTGGCAGAAGAGCTCGAAATTTTTCTGACCAATTATAATTATATATGCGAGATATGCTTTAACGGAACTACTGCATCTGAAAGAATTGGCGTTAACCTGTACGATTTTATTTTAATTGACCTTGGCTTACCCGATTATGATGGTTTGGATTTGCTAAAGGAAGCAAAGAAACACAACCCGGAAGCCGTTTGTATTATTTTAACCGCCCGCGCCGAAGTTTATGACCGTATTAAAGGGCTTGATTTGGGTGCCGATGATTACTTGCCCAAACCATTCTCATTGCTTGAACTGCATAGCCGCATGCAAGCCATAACCCGTCGTAAGTTTGGCTTAAAACAAAACTTAATTGACCTTGGCGGCTTTTTGATTAACCTTACTGATCGTACCATAACTTATTACAATGCCGAGGTTAATTCCATCACCAAAAAAGAATTTGACCTTATAGCTTACCTTATTTTACACAAAAATCGTACTTTATCACGGTCACAGTTAAGTGAGCATATTTGGGGGAGCATTATTAATGATGATTACGATTCAAATTATATTGATGCGCATATCAAAAATATCAGGAAAAAGCTGAATGTATTTGCCTCGCCCGACTGGCTGGAGACCGTGCGTGGATTAGGATATAAAATAAAGATAAGTAGTTGATATACCCGCGTCCTGGCAGGGGGGTTTAAACACTAAACATTTGAAACTAAAAACCAAGCTTACGCTGTTCAATGCCCTATCAAAACTGGTGATAGTAACCATTTTTGTTATGTTGTTGCCTGCCCTTATCAAAAATATAAACCAAAACTATACCGATAACAAACTGCGGAAACAGAAAGACAAACTGCTCCGGATCATAAACATACAGGGCATAAAAAATTATAGTGACGCCAGCTACTATACGCCCTTAAAAGAAGACTACGTAAGTATAGGTGTTGATTCATCAACAGAAGTGTTGGACACCATTAAAAACGAAAAGCGCTTAATACAGGGCGATACCATTGAATACCGGATACTTAGCCACAATTTTAACGCCGAAAGTAAAAAATATCTGATGGAGATAGCCATCAGCGTTGATGCCATTACAGAAACAACGCGTCCGCTTCAAAATATTGCATTCCAGGTTTTATTGGGCATGATATTGCTGACGATAATGGCCGATCAGTTTTATTCCACCTATGTATTGCGGCCACTGGGCTTAATAATTAAAACAAAACTGATAGGCCATAAATTTCCCAATTTTGGATCGTATGATAAGGTGAAAACGAGCACTTCCGACTTTGAATACCTGGATATAAGTATCTATAAAATGATAGAGACTATTGAAAGTACTTTTCAAAAAGAACGGGAGTTTATTTCCAATGCTTCGCACGAGCTAATGACGCCTATATCTATCCTGCAATCGAAAATTGAAAACATGTTTGAGCAGGAGGATATTGCCGACGAGCTGAAAACACGCTTGCTGGAAATGCAAAAGATCCTCAACCGTTTAAAAAGTATCACCAAAACATTGCTGCTGATATCACAAATTGAAAACGAACAGTTTTTAAAGGAAGACAGTATCCCACTTGCTGAATTGATACAGGAAGTATATGACGAGATCTCTATCAGGCTGCAGGATAAAAATATAAGCTTTGAAACAACTATACCGGCCGACTGGCAATTAGTTAAGGTAAATAAGTTTTTACTTTTTAACCTGTTTTTTAACCTGATTAACAATGCGATAAAATATAACAAGGAAGACGGCGAAATTAATGTTGTGGGATTGTATCAAAATGACATTTTTTCCGTAAGTATAAATGATACAGGGATTGGAATTGGTGCCGAACAACTGCCTTTTATTTTTAATCGTTTTAAAAAATTCAGGCAATCACTTACGCAGGATAGCTTTGGTTTGGGTTTGCCGATTGTAAAATCAATAGCCGAATTTCACGAGATGAAGATAGAAGTGACTTCTGAAAAAGATACCGGCAGCAGTTTTAAAATTATTTTCCCCGCCGGGCTGGTTAATTTGGATAGTTAGATTGTAACAAAACCGTCAATTAAGCTATTCTAATGGAAAACTAATGTAAATAATGGTTATATTGTATATAGATTTGTGCAAGTGATATAAGAAAAATAATAATAAAAATAAATTAAACCTTCTTACGGATTTTCCGTCTAACGAGTATATTAGTTTATTTTTAAGTACTTATACTTTAAATAAGAAAAATCTGTTAATAAGTTTATTTAGATATAAAATGAAAAAGTTGTTTAAATATGGTTCCGGCTTGTTTCTGGCCGGGCTTTTGTCAATAATGATGATTGCACCTGCTAATGCTCAGCGTGGTTTTCACGGTGGCGGTGGTGGCGGCACGCACTTTAGTGGTGGTGGTGTCAGTAGTTTCGGCAGTTTTCGCGGCGGTTCTACTCACTTTTCCGGTGTAAATAGCTACAGATCAGGTGCTGGTTATTTTGCAGGTGTTGGCTATCATGGCGGCGCCTTTTACAGACCAGGCTTTGGTTATTATGGTTACCCGCACTGGGGTTTTTACGTTGGTGTATTGCCATTTGGCTATTATCCTTTTTACTGGGGTTCGAGCCTGTATTACTATTATGGCGGTGTTTTTTATTCACCGTATGATGATGGTGGTTACCAGGTTACTGCTCCTCCTATTGGTGCCGGCATCCCTGAGCTTCCTTCAAATGCACAAGCAATAAAAATTGACGGCGTGCAATATTATGAAGCCAGCGGTGTTTATTATAAAGAAACTATAGACGATAAAGGCAAGAAAATATATGTTGTTGCCGGTCGCGATGGTGTTTTAAATACTGACCCGGGCACTACTGACCCAAATGCGAAAGTAAGTACTGCTGCTCCGCAGGTTGGTGATATTGTTAACGAATTGCCCGACGGATGTCACAAAGTTTCCTTGAACGGAAAAAAATATTATGTGTCTCCTAATGATATTTACTATGAAAAAGTTACCGATCCTAATGGCAACGTAGCTTTCAGAATAGTAAGTCTTCCTTCCCCTGATGATGAGAAAGGCGCTTAATTGATTGCCTTTTGTATAGTGAAAAAGCCTTCTGCTGGTCAGAGGGCTTTTTCATTTCATAGCTATTTTGAAATCAATCACTTAAACAGTACTTTCGTATATGATCAAAAAGTTAAGCGCTTCGGTTTTGGTGTCACTGTATTTAATTACAGCAACCGGCTTTGCGCTTAATTTGCATTATTGCTGCAGCCAAATCATTTCGGTAACAGTAAATCCGTCTGTAAAAAACTATAGCGGTTTTGCGGCTTGCAAAATGAAGTGCTGCCAGGATAAACATATCGGAGTAAAAGTTAAGGATGCTCACCAGGTACAGGCTCAATCGCTTTTGGCCAAAACGGTTGCAATTAGCCTCCCAAAAATGTTCTTTCCTGGGTTCGTTTTTTCGTATCGCGGCGTTGCGCAGGCGAAAAAATATGGCAAAGATCCGCCGGGGGTATTAGCTAATCAGCTTGCATATCTTGAGAATTGCGTTTTTCGTATTTAATCAATATTAATCAACTGCCCTCAAGCAGTTAAAATGAACCCAAGTTTAATTTTTTTATGATCTAATTTTGATAATAATGAAAACCTTTAAAATCTCCATACTTCTTTTTATCCTTTCAACAGGATTTGCTCATGCTCAATTTTCTAAAGCCGAATTGCAGGTTAGCGGACTAACCTGTGCCTTATGTTCAAAAGCTACGGAAAAATCCTTAAAAACGCTGCCATTTATCAGCGATATAAAAACCGATCTGCTCCATAATATTTTTATCCTCACCTTTAAAAATGGCGAAGCGATAAATTTTGATCTGATCAGCAAAAAAGTGCAGGATGCAGGTTTCTTTGTAAACAGCTTAAAAACCACTTTTAATTTTGATGGTGTAAAACTGAGCAGCAATACCTTTAGTTATGGTGCAGATACCTTTAGGTTGATGAATGCGGTGGATAAGCCACTTACCGGCGAAGTTGCTATTACCATTGTTGACAAGGGTTTTGCGCCTAAATCGGTATCAAAAAAATACCTTAATCAAACTACCGACGTTGCGCCGGCAAATGGCGGTCGTATTTATCACGCAGTTATATAAACTTTATTTGTTTTTATGATGAAGCATTTATTGTTGGCTATTGGCCTGATGGCTATGGCATGCCCTGCGTTTTCGCAGGAGCTGTATGTAAATACCGAACCAGCTAGTAATATGGCTACCAATTCGTTAGGCATTCGACTGGAGAGCCAGGGGTTCTTTAATCCGGGTTATAAAAACCGCACTACGTTTGAATTAATGTATGGTGCCAGTAAAAATCTGATGGTGCACAGCTCCTTATACATATCAGATTATTACGAAAATCAGCAGCATTTTGAAGGAGGCAGCGTTTATGCCAAGTACCGCTTTTTATCGGTTGATTCGGTCCAAAAGCATTTCAGAGGTGCCTTTTTTGCTAAATTATCAAGCATCAATAATCCGATAGTTAACCAGGAAATTACTTTAGAGGGCGATAACTCTGGGTTGCAAAGTGGTGTTGTGTTTACCCAACTGCTGCATAAACTGGCGCTATCCGGTTCTGCCAGTTACCTGCATGCGTGGGATAATGCCGGTAATAATCACATACCGGTCGGTAATGCCCGTGATGCTATTGCTTATACACTTTCAACCGGTTACCTTTTGTTACCGGCTCAGTATAAAAGTTATGATCAAACCAATCTTAATTTATATGCCGAATTTTTGGGTAAAACCAATCCCGGGTATGGGCAGAGTTATTTGGATGTGGCCCCGGCGGTACAACTGATTTTTAACAGTTTGGTAAGGTTAGACTTTTCATATCGTGTGCCGCTATACAGCACCATGCAGCGCAACACAGCGCATATGTACCTGATAAGGCTGGAATACAATCTGTTTAATTTATAACCTAAAAAGGCGCTGCATGTTAATGATGCAGCGCCTTTTCTACCTTGGTATTGGACTTGTTTTATTTCGATTGTAATACTATTGTAGCGGCCTGCAAACCATCCGATGTTGCGGTGAGGGTGATATTGCCGCCTTTGTCTTTTGATTGTACTATGGCCAGCGCCAGGCCGTTAAATGCCTTGCGGTAGTCGGCTTTAAACGGATCATGACTAACCTCATCACCATTATCAACGCTTGCTATAAAGGCATTGCCGTTTATTTTAAAGTTTACCAGGTTATTCGCGTCTGGCACTACATTGCCGTCCTTGTCTAATATTTTTACAGTGATAAACGAAAGATCCTTACCATCAGCCTTAATGTTTTTCCTGTCGGCTACCAGTTCAATTTTGGCTGGTTTGCCTGCGGTATGGATTTCGCGGGTTAAAATTACTTTTCCATCCTTGCGCGATACAGCTTTAAGGGTTCCGGGTTCAAATTTTATGCGCCACATTACATGTAAGTCGTCGCCGGTTTTCTTTTTTATGCCTAATGATTTTCCGTTCAGGAAAAGTTCCACCTCATCGGCATTATTATAAAATGCCCATATGTCAACGGTTTTGCCTGGCGTCCAGTTCCAATGCGGGAAAATGTGCAATACCGGTTTGTTGGTCCACTCGCTTTGGTACATGTAATAAATGTCCTTAGGGAATCCGGCCAGGTCAACAATGCCAAAATACGAGCTGCGCGATGGCCAGGTATAAGGCGTAGGCTCACCCAGATAGTCAAAGCCGGTCCAAATGAACAAGCCCGAAAGAAAATCATACTTTTTCATCACTTTCCAGGTAGCCTCATGTGTTGAACCCCATGTTGGGCGCACGTTATCATAAGCAGATACGCTGTTGTCGGCATTTCCATCTGTAAATGGTTTATCCCAGCGGGATGGCCAGATACGTATACTATCCGACGGCATATCATAATGGCCTCTCATTTCAAGCCCCGAAGTAGTTTCCGTAGCTATGAATTTTTTACCCGGATAGCGGTCATGAAACTTGGCATAATCAAACTCATGGTAGTTGTAACCAATGAGGTCGATAGCGCCCGATTTAATGATCTTGTTGCTGGTATCCGGTCTGTCGTTAGCCGTTGTTAAAGGCCTTGTAGTATCCAGGCTATGAACTATGCCGGCCAACTCCGGTGCAATACGCAGTGCAGAGGTATCACCCTGCTGTGGAATTTCATTACCAATGCTCCATATAATAACGCTGGGGTGATTACGGTCGCGCAATATCTGATCTTCCAGATCGCGTTTATGCCATTCTTTAAAATAAAGGTGATAATCAAATGTTGCTTTTTTCCATTCCCAGCAATCAAAAGCTTCATCCATCACAATAAAACCCATTTTGTCGCAAAGATCAAGCAACTCGGGCGCAGGTGGGTTATGCGAGGTACGGATACCATTACAGCCCATTGCCTTTAAAATTTGCAATTGACGCTCCAATGCACGGGTGTTAACAGCAGCACCTAAACTACCCAAATCATGATGATCGCAAACACCTAAAATTTTCATCGGCTTACCATTTAATGAGAAACCTTTATCGGCATCAAAATTGAAATAGCGGATGCCGAGCGGCGTGGTATATTCATCAACAACATTACCGTTTGCCGATACTTTGGTAACTATTTTATACAAGTAGGGATTTTCAACCGACCATAAAACAGGATTCTCAACTGTAATTTCCTGATTGGCTTTTACAAGCGTATCTGATACGGACACCGTTTTATCATCATGAGCGACAACTTTACCAGCTTCATCATAAATAACGGTATTGATGGTTAAGGCTGATACTTTCTCCTTAGCACTAATTTGTACGCTCAAAGCAACCTTTGCCGATTTTTCATCAACCTGCGGCGTAGTTACATACGTTCCCCAATGATTAACAGCTATTTTATTCGTCGTCACCAACCACACATTCCGGTAAATACCAGAACCCGAATACCAGCGGGAATTCGGTTGAACCGAGTTATCAACCTTAACAGCAATAGTATTTTTACCGCCAAAATTCAAATAAGGCGTCAACTCATACCTGAAAGAGATATAACCGTTAGGCCTGAAACCTAAATGGTGACCATTAACCCAAACATCGCTTTTTTGGTATACGCCATCAAAATCAATATAAACCAGTTTGTTTTTGGACGATGCCGGAACAGTAAATGTTTTGCGATACCAGCCAATACCTCCTGGCAATGCTCCGCCTTCGGCGGTGGCAGGGTTATCTTTGCTGAACTTACCTTCAATACTCCAGTCATGCGGCAGGTTAAGCTGGCGCCAGTCTGCGTCGTTAAGACTTGTTGTTTGTCCGTCACTAACATCACCTAAGTGAAAATGCCAGTCCTTATCAAAATCTGCAACAGACCTTGCTTCCTGGCTATAGCCGCTAAAAGGCAAAAACGCAATAAAATACAAGCAAAGTAAACCGATGGTCCTTTGCAAAAAAGTTTTGTTAGTTAGCATAATGATTTATTTAGGCAATAACTGTATAATGGACACTAAATTATAAATAATTAGTGAATGACTTATAATTTGATAAACATTTAAATTTTACACGGCCGCCTGCCTCATTATAAGTAGCTGTTTTTGATTTAAATTATTTTAAATTTGTGTTATGGAAACACTAATAGTTCATCCTGAAAATAAATCACCCTATGATCCTGAATTTATTGAAATGATAAAACAAGGAGACGAATATTTTAAAGCCGATAAAGGCGCTATAGTTGATGTTGACAATTTATGGAAGTAGTCGTTATGATATAGTCTTAAATTAATCCAAACTTTACAGCCTTTCAAATTCTAATATTACAACCATCCAACAAATTCGTATTTTTGCAGCGGATAAAAAGCCATCAACTAATGAATACTGATGCTGTTAAATTGCTGCAAGGCCGTTACTGTAATTCTTTAACCGAATATTCGCGTTTTGTTACCCGTGAGGTTACTATTGGCGATGTACCTATGGGCGGCAATAACCCCATCCGTATTCAAAGCATGACAACCACCGACACCATGGATACCATTGGCACCGTGGAGCAGTCTATCAGGATGATTGAGGCTGGTTGTGAATATGTACGCATTACAGCACCCAGCATAAAAGAGGCCCAAAACCTGGCCGAAATAAAAAAGCAATTACGTCAGCGTGGCTATACTGCGCCATTGGTTGCTGATATTCACTTTACCCCAAACGCCGCCGAAGTCGCCGCGCGCATAGTAGAAAAAGTTCGTGTAAACCCCGGCAACTATGCTGATAAGAAGAAATTTGACCAGATAGACTATACCGACGCCGAATACCAGGGCGAGTTGGATCGCATCTACCAGAAATTTGCACCGCTGGTAAAAATCTGTAAAGAATATGGCACGGCTATGCGCATTGGTACCAATCATGGTTCGCTGAGCGATAGGATTATGAGTCGTTATGGCGATACCCCGCAGGGCATGGTTGAATCGGCAATGGAATTTATGCGGATGTGCGAAACATTGAACTACTATAACCTGGTAGTGAGCATGAAATCGAGCAATCCGCAGGTAATGGTACAGGCTTACCGTTTACTGGTAGAGACAATGGTTGCCGAGGGGATGAATTATCCTTTACACCTGGGCGTAACCGAAGCCGGTGATGGTGAAGATGGCCGTATCAAATCGGCGGTTGGTATAGGGACTTTACTGGAAGATGGCCTGGGCGATACCATACGTGTTTCTTTAACCGAAGAACCAGAAGCTGAAGCACCAGTGGCAATTGCTTTGGTAGAACGATATAGTAGTCGTAAGTCTTTAATCGAAAGCCAGAAGCCTAAAGCAGACCATGGACCATCGACCATGGACCATGGACAACACACACACAACCCGTACGAATACAAACGCCGCCATACTTATGAGGCCAATGCATTTATTGGTGGCCACATGGTGCCAAGGGTGGTGATCGATCTGTCGAAAAAGAACTTAAAAGATCCAGCCGTTTTAAATGATGCTGGGTATTTATATTCGGCATTGCTGGATAAATATAACATGGCCGATCAATCGGTTGATTTTGTTTACCTGGCGGATGAGTTACCATCATTTAACTTCCCCGGCAATTTAAAACAACTTTATAACTACAAAACATGGCAAAAGCTGGCAGACAAAACCATGTGCCACCCGCTGTTTACCTTAACAGAATATATTGATAACAATGCAGACCGTTCATCAGCTTTAAACCTGGTTTTAGTAAAGCAGGCGGATATTGAGTCGGATGAATTTGGTGCATTGCCTTTTGATCAGTCATTGATTTTCGTATTGGAAACGAATGAATTGCATGGCATGGCCGATCAGCGCCAATTTTTCTTCCAGATGGAAGAATTAGGTTTGGAGGTTCCGGTTATTATCAAAAGAAGTTATTCTTTTGAGACTCAAGACTCAAGACTCAAGACTCAGAACCTGCAACTATACTCAGCTACCGATCTTGGCGCACTGCTGGTTGATGGTTTTGGCGATGGGGTTTGGATTGATGCACCAGAAATAGATACTAAAGCAATTACCTCTACTGCATTCGGCATTTTACAGGCCACCCGTTCGCGCATTTCAAAAACCGAATATATCAGTTGCCCAAGCTGCGGCCGTACCTTGTTTGATTTGATGATTACTACCCAAATGATCCGCAGCCGTACCAGTCATCTAAAAGGACTTAAAATTGGCATAATGGGTTGTATAGTAAACGGCCCCGGCGAAATGGCTGATGCGGACTATGGTTACGTAGGTTCGGGTACCGATAAAGTAACCCTGTATCGTGGTAAAGAAGCTGTAAAGAAAAATATCAATTCGGCCAATGCGCTTGATGAATTGATCGGCATTATTAAAGAAGACGGCAATTGGGTAGAGCTGGAAGGCTAATTAACCGGTGTAAAATCTGCAAACATTTTGTAAGCTTCGTTTAAAGTATGTAAAGGTACATACTCGCAAACTTCGGCATACTCGCTCCACATCTGTAAAACAGCCGCATTATTGTGTGCTTTTTGTATGGCCTCTTCGCTCAGCCATTCAAAAACTTCAACAATTGTTCCATCGGGGGTTTCGGCAATAATCGGCACACGATCGGTTACCAGCCCTTCTTTTTTCAGGCGTGGCACATGTGTTTTGGCCAGTTCTTTTAAGGCATCGGCTTTGCCGGGTTTGGGCTTATAAGCCACAATTACAATGCGTCCCATAAATTTATTTTTTACGTAAAATATAAATTTAAGAAATCCTTCCCAACAATAATCACGTAAATACCAACGGACAATAATATATTTCACTAAATTTGAAATCAATTAATTTAGTGACCACGAGGTATTTAGAAATAACCCCTGTTTTGAATGACTGGTACTAACCATACTGCACTTACACAGTGTTACAAAATGTTTATTTGCAGGCTGGCCTGTATTTTTCTTTTTTTTATCCCTTTTATTTCAAACGCACAAATTTCTGATGTAAGGTTCAGGCACATTAGCAATGAACAGGGACTATCCAACAGCACCATCAATTGCGTGTTTCAGGATAGCCGCGGTTTTATTTGGTTTGGTACACGCGATGGTTTAAACCGCTATGACGGGGTTAAGTTTAACATTTATCGTAATGACGTAAAATTAGCAGGCAGCATAAGCGATAACTTTATCCGCTGTATGTATGAAGATGCCCGGCATAAACTATGGGTAGGCACATCCTTCGGCTTAAATTGCTTTGACCCGGTTACCAATGCGTTTATGGTTTACACCCATAATGAAAAGGACGCTAAAAGTATTTCCAGCAATGTAATTACTTCCATCTGCAAAGCCGATGACAATCATATTTGGATAGGTACGCTGGGAGGCGGTATGGAGCTATTTAACGTTGCTACTAACCAAATACATCATTTTAGGCATAATAGCAGCAATACGGCAAGTATCAGCAGTGATACAGTTAATTATATTTACCGGGATAAAAACAACAAGATCTGGATAGGCACCCCGGCCGGACTTAATCAGCCCGACGCGGCAAAACAATCTTTTAAGCTTTACGGCGGCCGCAATGTTAACATAGTGGCAATTACCGCCGATACCCATAATAATTTATGGCTGGGCACAACTGCCGATGGCATTTTATTATTTAACCAGGCCGATGGAACCTTTAAAGCTTTAAGGCACAATGAAAAAGATGCCGGAAGCTTATCAGGCGATTTGATATTGTGTTTGTTTACTGATAGTAAAGGCAATGTTTGGGCCGGTACCATAAACCAGGGCCTTAACGAGTATGATGCCGCCAATAATTCATTTTTCAAATATGGTCCGCGACCTGAAAATGCCGGTAGCCTTTCAAATACAAGTGTTTCTGCCGTGTATGAGGATAGCCAGGGCGACTTGTGGATTGGTACCCACCGGGGTGGTATTAATCAGTACACTTCGGATATTGATAAGTTTAAATTGTACCGGCAAGGTGTTTCTAACGATGGGTTGAGCTATAATGATGTAAAAGCATTTTATCAGAGCAGCAATGATAAAATATGGATAGGTACCGATGGCGGCGGTCTTAATTTGTTTGACCGTAATACCAAAAACTTTAAACAGTATAAATACCAGGCAGGTAATCCTAACAGTCTCTCGTCTGACGCTGTACAGGCAATAGCTGCCGATGCTGATGGCAATATTTGGGTAGGCACCTGGGGTGGTGGCATTAATCTGTTGAATGCCAAAACCGGTAATTTTACCCGTTTTAAAAATGATCCGAAGGATAATACCTCCGTTAGTTCAGACTTTTTGCAAAAAATGTACCTTGATAGCAAGGGTAATTTTTGGGTTGCCACCTATTACGGCGGACTCAACCTGCTGAATACTAAAACACATCATTTTACCAGGATAACCAAAGACCCTGATGGCATTACCAGCCTGCACGGAAAAAATATTGTTTCCATTGCCGAAGACAATAATAACAATGTTTGGTTTGGTACCGATGATGGCGGCTTAAATAAATACAACCTCATTACGCACAGGTTTTCGCATTATTTAGAGAAGGAAAAGAAGGTTACCGATTCGAGGGTAATATTTACCGATAGCGAGGGTCAGCTTTGGTTGGGTATGGAGGGACTTTATTTGTACGACAGTAAAAAGGACCAATTCAAACTATTTACTAAAAAGGCAGGCCTTTCCACATTGTTTATTAAGGGCATAACCGAAGGGGATAAACATAACCTTTGGATATCAACCTCATCGGGCCTTATTAAGCTTAATCCGTCAACAACCGAATGCAAGCTATTTAATACCTCTGACGGTTTGCAGGGAATGGAGTTTGAAGCCAACTCGTATTTAAAGGCCAATGATGGCGAAATGTTTTTTGGCGGGGTTAGAGGCTTTAACAGCTTTTATCCCGGTAATATCAAAATAAATAATTTTATTCCACCGGTTTATATTACCGATTTTCAGGTTTTCAATAAAAACATAACGCCATCGGTCAAAAATTCACCGCTCAAAAAAGATATCAGCTTTACCGATACTATTTCGCTAGATTATAAGCAGTCGTTTATATCGTTCAACTTTGCGGCGCTCAATTATGTAATAACGCGTAATAACCAATACACTTATAAATTGGATGGTGTTGACGATGATTGGGTTATTGCCGGTATGGAGCGGAAAGCAAGCTATACCAACCTTACGCCGGGCACCTACGTTTTTACTGTTAAAGGATCAAATAATGATGATGTTTGGAACAATAAAGGGGCAACGGTAACGGTTATTGTTTCGCCGCCATTTTGGGGTACGGCTTGGTTCAGAATATTAATATTTCTGCTCGCAGCTTCGGGTATTTATGGCTTTTATACTTACCGGCTAAATAGGGTAAACAGGCAAAAGCACGAGTTGGAAGCACAGGTAAAAGAACGTACAGCCGAAGTTACCGCCCAGGCAGAAGAATTGAAACAGCAGTCGGACAAGTTGCATGCGCTGAATGAAGAATTGCAGTCACAGTCGGATAAACTGATAGAGCAGTCCGAAAATTTGCAGGAGTTAAACACAACCCTTATCGCACAAAAAATGCATGAGGAACAGGCCAGAAAAGAAGCTGAAAAAGCCAACCAGGCCAAAAGCATTTTCCTGGCTACCATGAGTCATGAAATACGCACGCCTATGAATGGCGTTATCGGCATGGCCTCGTTATTGGCCGAAACTAAGCTTGATTTTGAACAGCGCGAATATACCGATACCATTATCAACAGCGGTGAAAGCCTGCTGAATGTTATTAATGATATCCTTGATTTTTCGAAAATAGAATCGGGCAAGATGGAAATAGAGCACGAAGATTTTGATCTGCGTAGCACCGTTGAGGAGGTAATGGACTTGTTTTCACTTCGCGCCTCACAAAAAGGGCTTGACCTTATTTATCAGTTAGATATTGATGTGCCCGTTCATATTGTTGGCGATAGCTTACGGCTTAAACAAATACTGATCAACCTGATCAATAACGCCATGAAATTTACTGCCAGGGGCGAAATATTTGTTAAAGTATACCTTGCGGAGAAACGCAGCGATGAAGGATTTGAGATATGCTTTAGTGTAAAAGATACTGGTATAGGTATTCCTGATGAAAAGATAGGATCGCTGTTTAAAGCCTTTTCACAGGTTGATTCATCCACCACCCGTAAATATGGAGGTACAGGACTCGGCCTGGCTATTTGCGAAAGGTTGGTTAATTTGATGGGGGGCAAAATCTCAGTAAAAAGTAAAGCCGGCATAGGGTCTGAATTTGATTTCTTTATCACTACCGTTGAGAGTAAAAATGCTCCGGTTGCATCGCCTGTTTGCGATCTTAAAAGCTTATTGGGTGCGCGTGTATTGGTGGTTGATGATAATAAAACCAACCTTACCATCCTTAAAACACAGTTAGAACACTGGAGCCTGGCAGCTACTGAAGCGCAATCGGCCCATGAGGCATTGGATATACTTGCGGGGAATCAGAATTTCGATCTGATTATTACCGATATGGAGATGCCCGGGATGGATGGTGTTGAGTTTGCCAATGTGTTAAAACAAAAAGGTTCAAAATTGCCGGTGGTAATGTTAAGCTCTATCGGCGATGAAACCAAGCGGAAGCATCCCGGTTTATTTTCGTCCATACTGGTAAAGCCGGTTAAACAAAATCATTTATGCCAGGCTATACAGATTTCGCTCAATTTGCAAAGTGAAATTAAACAGGAAAGCAGGCCCGATAGTATTTTCTCTATTGATTTTGCGCTGGAACATCCTATGGAAATACTGATTGCCGAAGACAATGTTATTAACCAGAAGCTGATTGAGCGCATATTGAATAAACTGGGCTACAAGCCTGATTTGGTTGAAAATGGTTTGCAGGTGCTTGAGCAAACGGGCAAAAAAAGTTACGATGTAATTTTAATGGATATCCAGATGCCTGTAATGGATGGACTGGAAGCAACAGCACAGCTCAGAAAATCGACCCAAAAACAGCCTTATATTATTGCCATGACGGCCAATGCCATGAAAGAAGACAAAGAAATTTGCCTGCAAAGTGGTATGGACGATTACCTGGCTAAACCAATGAAGCTAACTGAACTGATTGATATTTTAAAAAAGGTGAATGCGGTTGCTGATCATCAAACAAAAGCCTAATACTCCAGCCACTTATTTAATTTAAGATGGGTTTTATCCCCTTCGGCGTATTTGCCAAACTGGTCGTTCAGTACACGCAGGGTTATGCCTTTGTTGTCTAACAATAAATCTTCGTAGCAGCCTTTAAACAATACTTGTTTCACTTCCCAGTCTTTACGCGTCCAGCTTTTGGTGGTTTCTACCCATTCCGGATAAACTACCACATGTGCTGCTTTTGTTTTTATTCCGATGGCATTAGCGTCGGCATTATTTAAAACTGTACAATTGGTGAGCAATTTGGCCGTGTATAAATGCTCGGGATGCTGATATAAAACTTTCGGTTCGCCCGATTCTAAAATGCGACCCTCCTTTAAAACAACCAGTTCATCGGCCATTGATAATACCTCAGCCGGATCGTGTGATACAATGATAACCGTTAAGCCGGTATCCTTTACAATTTGCCTTATATCGTGCTGTAAACCTTCGCGAAACGAGGTATCAACCTGGTTAAAAGGTTCATCGAGCAATAAAATCTCCGGCTTTACAATAATGGCCCGTGCAATGGCCACCCTTTGCTTTTCGCCACCGCTTAAACTGGCCACTTGCTTATCGGCCATGTGGTGCATTTTAAGCTGTTGCATTATTTTTTCAGTTTTTTCCTGCTTGGCCTTTAAATCGGTATGAGGCAGCATAATGGCTATGTTTTCCCACACCTTGGCATACAGGTTCAAATCGTCGGTATGCTGGGTAACCATTTTCATGGAATCATGACCCGGAATCAGTTTCTCTGCTGGTCCCCAAATGCGTTCGCCCCTAAACTTTACCTCACCGCTATCCGGCGAGAGCAAGCCGTAAAGCAGTTTTAACAGCGTGCTTTTGCCGCTGCCGCTTTCGCCAATTATAGCCGTTATTTTACCGCGTTTTATGGTAATATCCGTTTCCTTAATTCCTGATCCCTGTTCGCCCGGATAAATTTTGCTTACCGAAGTTGCCTGTAAAAGAGGTGTATTTGTCATGGATGGCAAAGATATTGTAAATTTGCATGGTTTTAAACCGCTTGTATTTGTATAAATTTATAAAGGGATATATTTACTTAATTAATCAAAGTTACATTTCAAAACAACTACGTTATAAAGCGGCCAGGGTTTCAAAAAGCTTTACATTTTTGTTGATAACCTGTGCTTGAATTTCCACTCAATTCTGCTCAACTTCGCAATCCAAATTTGTTTATGATCAATCACGATAAAAAAATAGCTGCCGAGCTTTCCATTACCGAAAAGCAGGTGAGCGCTACCATAGCTTTGCTTGATGAAGGTGCTACCGTTCCGTTCATATCCCGCTACCGTAAAGAAGTTACCGGAACACTTGACGAGGTGCAGGTAACCACCATACGCGACAGGACGCAGCAGCTGCGCGATCTGGATAAGCGTCGTGAAGCTGTCCTGAAATCACTTACCGATATGGGTAAACTAACGCCAGAACTGGAAAAGGCTGTAAACGAAGCTGAAACAATGGTGCTGCTGGAAGACATTTACCTGCCTTATCGCCCAAAAAGAAAAACACGTGCTACCACCGCCCGCGAAAAAGGTTTACAGCCTTTGGCCGATTTGCTGCTGGAGCAAAAAAGAATAGATGTAGAATTGGAAGCCGCCAAATTTATTGACGAAGAAAAAGGCGTTAAAAGCCTGGAAGAAGCTTTAGGCGGTGCCAGGGATATTATTGCCGAGTTTATAAGCGAAAACGCCGAAGTGCGTGCCCAAATGCGTAGCCTGTTTATTGAAAAAGGCATTTTTCAGTCAAAAGTTGTAGAGGGTAAGGAAGAGGCAGGTATTAAGTATAAAGATTATTTCGATTGGTCGGAATCTGTTAAAACAGCGCCGTCGCACCGTGTGTTGGCTATGCGCAGGGGTGAAAAGGAAGAGATTCTATGGCTCGATCTGAAACCTGAAGAAGAGGAAGCTATTGATTTGCTGGATAAAGCATTTGTAATAGGTAACAACCCCAGTGCCGACCAGGTGAAACAAGCTATTACCGATGGATACAAGCGCCTGCTGAAACCATCAATGGAAACAGAAGTACGCTTGTTCACTAAGAAAAATGCAGATGAAGAAGCTATCCGTGTATTTGCCGAAAATGCCCGGCAGCTGTTGTTAGGTGCTCCGCTTGGTCAGAAACGTACCATGGCTATTGACCCGGGTTTCCGCACGGGCTGTAAAGTAGTTTGTTTAGACGAGCAAGGTCAGTTGCTGGAATACACTGCTATTTTTCCGCATACCGGTGCCGGACAAGCCAGGGAAGCAGAAAAAACCACCAAACATCTGTTTGAAAAATATAATATTGAAGCCATCGCCATAGGCAACGGCACCGCCGGCCGCGAAACAGAAGTGTTTGTACGTGCGCTTAACCTGCCAAACGCGGCCATTGTAATGGTTAACGAAAGCGGTGCATCTATCTATTCAGCATCGGAAGTGGCCCGCGACGAGTTCCCGGATAAGGACGTTACGGTGCGTGGTGCAGTATCAATAGGCCGTAGACTGATGGACCCATTGGCCGAGCTCGTGAAAATCGACCCAAAATCTATCGGCGTAGGTCAGTATCAGCACGATGTGGATCAGAACAAGCTACAAACATCGCTGGATGATACTGTAATGAGCTGCGTAAACGCCGTTGGCGTGGAGTTGAATACTGCATCAAAACAAATATTGGCCTATGTATCGGGTTTAGGGCCGCAGCTGGCACAAAACATTGTGGAGTACCGTAACCAAAACGGTGCCTTTAAGCGCCGCGATCAGTTAAAGAAAGTGCCGCGTTTGGGCGATAAGGCTTTTGAGCAGGCCGCAGGTTTCCTGCGTATTCATCATGCCGAAAATCCGCTGGATACCAGCGCAGTTCACCCCGAGCGTTATGCCCTGGTGGAGCAAATGGCAACTGACCTCAAATGCTCCGTTAAAGAGCTAATGAGCGATGACAAGCTGCGCAAAAGCATCCCACTGTTAAAATATACCTCAGACACCGTAGGATTGCCTACACTGAACGATATTATGGCCGAGCTGGCCAAGCCGGGTCGTGATCCGCGTGAGCAATTTGAGGCCTTTAGCTTTACTGATGGCGTTAATGCCATTACCGATTTAAAGGTGGGCATGAAGCTGCCCGGCATTGTAACCAACATAACCAACTTTGGCGCTTTTGTTGATATTGGCGTTCATCAGGATGGATTAGTACACCTGAGCCAGATAACCAACCGCTTTATTAAAGATGCCAATGAGGTATTAAAAGTTCATCAAAAGGTTGAAGTAACGGTTACCGATGTGGATATTAACCGCAAACGTATCGCCCTATCAATGAAAGATAGCGATAAGAGTGCCGCACCTGAAAGAAGAACCGACGACCGCAGACCGCAAAGCAACGGCAACAATAATCGCCCTGCAAACAATAATAACCGCAAGCCGGAGCCTCAGCACGAAACAGATATTGCCATTAAACTGGCCGCACTGAAAGATAAATTCAGATAGTGAAGAGACTGACTTAACACACTTAACATTTATTAACAGGTGTTAAGAGTGTTATTAAATATACCTATATCACTGCCAGTCATCACTGTAATAACGTTTGTGATACTAATACTACTAACATTTGCTAACAGATGTTAGTAGTGTTAATGATCTTATTAAATCAATCTCGCCAATTGTAATTGCGAGGTACGAAGCAATGACGTGGTGGGGATCAATCTACACCGCTGTTGGTGTTGTCACCATAGCCGTTAACTTAAGGATTTTTTTTAAGAATTTTTAATAGAGGGGGCTTCGCCGATGGGCAAAACCACTTAGATTTTCCCATATTTGTATGATTTATTTTTTAATAAAAAGGCGGTTGTTT
>Ga0302303_10000112_pt1 | contig 89852 bp, 70 predicted proteins | sample III_Palsa_E2_1_FD_194542 | JGI IMG/M metagenome (GOLD analysis project Ga0302303, IMG submission 194542) | Peat permafrost microbial communities from Stordalen Mire near Abisko, Sweden - III_Palsa_E2_1 | ecosystem: Environmental > Terrestrial > Soil > Palsa > Peat permafrost | place: Sweden... | reverse complement strand
AATCGGATCTTTAATCGTTAAATAATCATTTTTCACTTTTTTCGATAATATTAAGATTTTGAATGATTATCTCTAAGTGTTCTATTTTTTCAAAGATTTGACAGATTATTTCTGGAAGTTTATTAAGATCAATTTTTTCCATAAGCACATTCAACCACAAAGTTATTTTTGCAGAGAATGAAGGTAGTTCAGACACCACACCTAAAAAGGTTGTAAGATGGTTGGATACCTTAAATTTTTATTGAGGTTCGATTTTATAGACGAGTGAAGACTACATTTTTTAAAAAGTTATCAACACTAAATATTACGCGTTATTTGTCGTAATTGCATTTTATTCTTTGCCCGTTTTTGTAACTTTTTTTATAAATAATTGATAATCAGCAGCTATTTACTTTCTGCATAGGTATTTGCATTTTTTCGTGCAAAAAGGACCTAGCAAATTCAAATGGAGTAATGCAATATGCTTTGCTCGACGCTGTAAATGCGCTCAGAAGCAAAGGCTGCAATTGTGACACAACCTTAATGCCGCCCGCTGTAAAACTGGTTTGGAGCAATAGTCTTGCTCAGGCGGCAAAAGCCCATGCGACAGATATGTTCGCCAATCATTACTTTGGTCATATAGCACCCAATGGGTCGTCGCCCATTCAACGTGCGCAGGCTGCAGGGTTCACCGGGCAGTATGCTGGCGAAAATATTGCTGAAGGTTATACCACAGTCGCAAGTGTAATGCTAGCGTGGAAAAACAGCCCGGAACACTGCACTGCTATGATGGACACGCTTTATATAGAAATGGGCGCATACTCCTATAATGGTTACTGGGTAGAGGACTTCTGGCGGTAAAGTATTAAGAAAAAGGCAGTTGTATACGGGCGAAATACAGGTAAACGTTTGTTATATAAGGTTACAAAATTTACTTCCATTGTTAAAGATGCCCGATATATTCACGACTTAGACCGGGTAAGTATAACCTTATGCCAGGTTCGTCGTCGAGAGATATATGGCAGTTTGCTGATTTTACAGTTATAAATTAAGGCTGTAGTTTATTGTTTGTTATACTGGCGGGCATGTATATTACGCGCCCGTACTTTTTGTTATTTATCGCTGTTTTACACCAATTATAGTACCTTAGCGTACAAACCAATTATCAACCAGGCGTATTAATTTTCGGAACAAATGCATGTAAAACATTACATCCTGTTGTTGCTTGTTATTTTCATCAGTCCGCGCCTTTATGCGCAAAATAACAGGTACCAGTTTTTACATCTGGATATTACCAATGGGCTCTCTCATAACCAGGTTAACTGTATCTATAAAGATGCACAAGGGTTTATGTGGTTTGGCACCATGTCGGGCCTTAACCGTTATGATGGCTATACATTTAAGGTTTTCAGGCATGAAGCAAATAATCCCAATTCAATTATTGATGATTATATATCAAGCATTGCCGAAGGCCCGGGAAAATGCCTTTGGATAGAAACCCGCAACGGCTTCTCTGTTTACGACCCCGCAACCGGGCAATTCAACAATAATGTACAAGCTGTATTGCAGTCGTTAAAATTGCCTGCTACAAACCTTACAGAAATAAAAAAAGATAGCAAAGGGAATTACTGGTTTATTTATACGCACTTAGGTGTGTATGCTTATAATTCATCAAACGGGCAAATACGTCATTATAGCGACAGCCCAAACTCACCAGCAATATTGCATAATACTGATGTGGCTTCTATGGCTGAAGACTCAAAGGGCAATATGTGGCTGGTATATAATGATGGATTTTTTGAAATGCTTGATAGCCGTCTTAACAAGATCACTAATCGTATAGACCTTTTAAATAAAGCCGGGCATAATCAAAACAGATTTTATTCGGTAACGATCGATAGTGATAATGATATGTGGTTTTATACCACTAATGCAGATATGGGAATATATCTTTATTCGCCGGGTACAAATGCATTCAGGCATATCGATAACCAATCTGTAAGTTCAAGATTAAATACAAACGTTGTTAGTAATGTGGTACAGGCCGACGACGGCCTTATATGGATAGCAACCGATCACGGCGGAATTAACATACTTGATAAAAAGAACTTTAGGATTACTTACCTGCTTAATCGTGAAGACGATGATAAATCGTTGCGGCAGAATAGTCTTAACCTATATAAAGATAACACCGGCATTATGTGGGCCGGCACTTTTAAAAAAGGGATAAGCTACTATCACAAAAACATTATCCTGTTTCCGCTTTACAGCCATTTTGCTTCCGACCCCAACAGTTTGAGCTTTGAGGATGTTGACAAGTTTGCCGAAGATAAAAGTGGAAACCTGTGGATCGGTACAAATGGCGGCGGTTTGATATACTTTAATCGCAAAACCAGCAAATATATGCAATACAGGCATAATCCAGCCAATAATAACAGCCTGAGTAATGACATAATTGTAAGCTTGTGTATCGACCATAATCAGGATATATGGATAGGTACCTACTTCGGAGGTTTGGACAAGTTCAACGGAAAAACGTTTACCCATTATGTACATAACGATGCTGTGCCGGGCAGTATGTCAGATAACAGGGTATGGAGCTTAATGGAAGATGACTCGCACCGGCTTTGGGTAGGTACATTTGCGGGTGGAGTAAGTATTTTTGACCCGGCAAAACAAATATTTTACAATCCTTTTAAGCCAAATGATATAGAATCGCCTTATGTATCGTCAATTTTTGAGGATAAGGATGGCAATACGTGGATTGGCGGCTACCTGGGTGTAGCGGAAATCAGGAAGAAAGATCATCACATTGTTCACTACAAGCACATTGCCGGCGCGCCTAACAGCCTGGTTGCGGATAATGTAAACAGCATTATGCAAGATAGCCGGGGTTTGATATGGATAGCTACCCGCGACGGCCTGAGCATATTTGATCCCAATACCGGCAAATTTACCTCATTGTTAAAAGAGAATGGTCTGCCCGACAACTCGATATTAAATGTATTGGAGGATAATAATGGGATAATGTGGCTCAGCACATCAGGAGGGTTATGTCGTATTACGTTAACAGGTACAGCCAATAATTACAGTTACCAGTGCAAAAACTTTGATGAGGGAGACGGTTTGCAGGGACGGGAGTTTAATATGAATGCTGCCTTAAAAACCAGCAAAGGCGAGCTGATATTCGGCGGAGGACATGGCTTCAATATTTTTGATCCGGCGGCTATACAACCAAACTTGGCGCGGCCCAATCTGGTTTTTACCGATCTTCAGTTGTTTAACAAAAGTGTGGAAGCCGGTGTGCCGGTAAATGGGCATATCATACTCGCAAATGCTATCTCAGCTACAAATTCCATTACGTTCAATCATAGTGACAATGTCTTCACCATTGAGTTTGCGATGCTCAACTACTTTAACCCCAATAAGGTAAAGTACCAATACATGCTGGAGAATTTCGATAAAGATTGGCTTTCGGCAGATAATGAAACACGTAAAGCCACCTATACAAATCTTGATGGTGGCGATTATGTTTTTAAGGTGCGCGCCTCCAATTCAGGCGGTGCATGGAACCCCGCCTACATCAGCCTGAAAATTCATGTCCGCCCGCCATTTTGGAAAACACCTGTTGCTTATATTATTTATGTATTAATAGTAGCCGGCATTCTTTTATTGATACGAAACAGAGGCATACAAAAAATAAAAAAACAGTTTGCCGCAGAACAGGAGAAAAAAGAAATCCAGCTGATAATTGAGCAGGAACGGCAGGAAATTGAGCGCATGCACGAAATAGACAGGTTGAAAACAAAATTCCTTACCAATGTAAGCCATGAATTTCGTACGCCATTATCGCTTATTATGGCCCCGGTTGATAAAATGCTTCATCATACTACGGGCGCCGATGAAAAGCAGCAACTAAATATGATCAGGAAAAATGCAAGGCGTTTGCTAAACCTGGTGAACCAGCTGCTTGATTTTCGCAAAATGGAAGCGCATGAATTGAAGCTAAATACACAGCCGGGCGATATTGTTAAATTTATTAAGGAAATAAGCCATTCGTTCAGCGATATAGCGCAGGAAAAATCGATAAGCTTTGCATTTGATACCGATATTGATAGCTTAAAAATAAGTTTCGACCACGATAAGATAGAACGGATATTATTCAATCTGTTGTCGAACGCCTTTAAGTTTACCTCAACGGGTGGAAATGTGGCCGTGTTGCTAAATCTCATTAGTAAAGATGAAGAACATACCTCTTTCCTCGAAATTAAGGTGATAGATACAGGCATCGGTATACCTGAAGATAAGCAGAAACGCATTTTCGACCGGTTCTTTCAAAATGATCTTCCGGCTTCTGTGATCAATCAGGGGAGCGGCATCGGGTTATCTATTACAAAAGAATTTGTAAGTATGCACCAGGGCGAAATTTTTGTTGAAAGCGAACCCAACCGGGGAAGTTGCTTCATAATTCACTTGCCGGTATTGGTGGATGACAACAATGGGGCTGAATATATTGAGCATGACGACAGCGAAGGGATAAATATTTCGCCTGCTGCCGGTGTGGATAGAAGCCCGATATTGGAAGATAAGAAAAAAACCGTTTTACTGATAGATGATAACGATGATTTCAGATTTTACCTGAAGGACAACCTGAAAGATATTTTTTATATCATAGAAGCCTCTAACGGTAAAGAAGGCTGGCAAAAAGCGTTGGCGCTGCACCCTGATATTATGGTGAGCGACATAACCATGCCCGAATTAAATGGTAAAGATCTCTGCATAAAGATAAAAAGCGATAGCCGCACCTCGCACATCCCGGTGATATTGCTCACCGCGCTTACTGCTGAGGAAGAAGAACTGAAAAGCCTTGAGATCGGCGCTAACGATTACATGACCAAGCCGTTCAACTTTGAAATACTCGTTTCAAAAATAAAAAATCTGCTGGCATTGCAGGCAACATTTAAGAAAACGTATACCCGCCAGGTCGACTACCAGTTAAACGAACCTGCGATACCTTCGGCCGACGAAAAGTTTGTAAAAGACATTATAAATTATATTAATGATAATATGCTTAACCCATCGCTATCGGTAAATGAGCTGAGCAAACACATGGGAATGAACCGTAACACGCTTTACAAAAAGCTGCTCACCGTAACAGGTAAATCGCCCGTTGAGTACATCCGCTTACTACGACTTAGGAAAGCCGCACACTTACTTGAGCACAGCCAGATGAATATTGCAGAGGTATCATACGAGGTTGGCTTTAATACGCCGCAGTACTTTGCCAAATCATTTAAAGAAGAATATAATATGCTGCCTTCGGAGTTTGTAGCGAAAAAACGCAAAACAAACCATGTGAGGATTGGCATTGACTGATCTAATACCTGTATCTACCAGCTACTTATGCGCATGTAAACATTTGTTACATTTTTAATTACAAATGTGAACAAGTTGTAACCTTGCACCTGATACCTTCATCCCCAGGATGGTTGTTAAGCTCTGACAATATTAGGACTCATCAACCGAATCTTTTTTTATAAACCACACTAATACCATATGTTAAAAAATTACCTGGTTAAAAAAGCAGGCAGCTTATGTGCACTTTTTTTTGTATTGGCATGCACCTTAAACGTCAATGCGGCAGTAAGAAGCTTTAAAACCGACATCGACGGCGTAATATTTAAACTGGATAAAGGCCTGATGAAGGTGAAAATATGCAGTGCAGATATTATAGAAGTAAAATATACTATTTTGGAGGCTATAGACAATAAAGAGTCGTTAGTTGTAAATAATAATTGGGTACATCAACCAGCATTTTCGGTAAAAGATGAAGGATACCGCATCCTGATCACAACTTCCCGGCTTCAGGTGGCTATTGATAAGGCGACTGATGCAGTTAGCTATCTGACAAAAGATGGTTCGCTTATTACCTCTGAGGATGGCCCAAGCGGAAAAAGCATGTACCCGGCAACCATAGCGGGCATTAATACATATAGCTGTGCTACCAACTTTATATCTCCGGCAGATGAAGCGCTTTTTGGGCTTGGCTGCCACCCTGTGGATTCATTGTCTATTAATTATAAAGGCCGGGATCAACAGTTAGCGATCAAATACATGACGGGGGCAATACCTGTGTTATTGTCTACAAAGGGATATGGTTTGATGTGGGACAATTATTCAGCTTCTAACTTTTATGGCGCTGAAGATAATAATACACGCTTTAAATATGTATCAGAAAGCTCCAGGCAGGTGGATTATTATTTCTTTTACGGCCCTGGTTTTGATCATATCATCAATTTATACCGTACAGCCACCGGTACAGCGCCTATGTTTCCTAAATGGGCATTTGGTTTATTCCAGTCACAAGACAGGTACATGAGCCAGGATGAGATCCTTTCTGTAAAGAATAACTACCGTAATAACCATATCCCAGTTGATGTTATTGTACAGGATTGGTATTATTGGGACCCGCTGCCAATAGGTTCGCACGTTATGAACCCGGCAAGATATCCTGATCCCAAAGCTATGTTGAAGGAGTTGCACCAGGCACATATTCATGGTATGATATCCATATGGCCGGTATTTGGGAAAGGGACACTTAACTATGAAGCCCTGCAAAAAACGGGCGGGTTAACAGATATTACCTGGGACAACGTTGTAACCCACACCTTTGATAATTATTATGATGCCCATAACCCTGCTGCAAGGGCGCTTTACTGGCAGCAGGCACGCGACAGCCTCATTAAACGCTACAATTGGGATGCATGGTGGGTTGATCAATGTGAACCCGACAATGGTTTATTGCTGGACGCCAGACGCCAAAGCAACTTCTGGACGGGTAAGGGGATTGATTATTTCAATACCTTTTCGCTTATGCATTCAATTGGGCTTTATACCGGATGGCGCAAGGACATACCTCAAAAACGTGCGTTTTTCCTTATCAGACAATCATTTGCAGGTGAACAAAGAAATGCGGCAACGTTATGGTCGTCAGATATTAGCTGCACATTCGACTCGTACAAAAGGCAAATACCACAAGCTATTAACGCCTGTGTTTCAGGCATACCCTATTGGACGTCCGATATCGGCGGCTATCACCTGAATTGGTCGGCACCCGACTGGTCGAAGCCTGAAAATCGCGAGTTATTTACCCGCTGGTTCCAGTTTGGTGCATTTTCTCCCATATTCAGGATACATGGCAAAGGAGAAAGAGCCTTGTTCTCTAATAACTGGGATACCAATACCAAAGCCATATTGTTGAAATATGACAAGCTGCGTTATCGCCTGTTACCTTACATTTATTCACTTGCGGGTCGTGTAACGCGGGATAATTATACTATACTGCGTTCGCTGGCATTTGATTTTCCAGCCGATAAAGAGATCTATAGCATTCCCGACCAATATATGTTCGGGCCCGCATTTATGGTTAGCCCCGTAACGGCGCAGCTCTATACGGGCAGCGATCCGTCAATTGCCAAAACCCGCCAGGTTTACCTGCCTAAGGCCTCAAAATGGTATGATTTCTGGACCGGCCAATTATACAATGGCGGCCAAAAGATTGAAGCAGCAGCCCCAATCGATATTATTCCGTTATATATAAAGGCTGGTTCTATTATTCCGATGGGGCCAGAAATGGAATATGCTACAGAAAAACCTGACGATACATTAGAACTGCGTGTATACCCGGGCGCAAATGGAAAATTTGAATACTACTCGGATGCGAATGATACCTATGATTATGAAAAAGGGGAGTTTGCCATCTTTACTTTTAAATGGGATGATGCAGCCCGCACACTTTCTATATCCGATACCAAAGGCAGTTTTCCGGGTATGATAAAACAACGGATAATAAAAGTTGTGCTGGTTAGCAATACACACGGCACGGGAGCCGGTTTTGAAACCCAACCCGACAAAACCATTACTTATCATGGTAAAGCATTAACCGTTAAGATGTAATATTATGTCTTTTTTATATTCAAATTATTGATATCAAGGTATTTATATCTTGATAAACATTAATTACATGAAAAGTTACAAATGTTACATTCTTACAAAAGTAGCATGTCTATCTTCATCGTCAGATAAAAAAACCGGTATATCTATTTACCGCAATAACCAATTATTAGTTTATATCCTTTTTATTCAGGATACTGTTGCTAAAATTTATGAATGTGTTTTTGACAGGTATTGCAAATAATTACCAATTGTTACGCAATCGATTGCGTGGTGATGCCTGTATTGAAATTAACAGGTATAATATAAGCAGGATACCGTATCTATTTAATCATAAACCAACCCTTGTATGAAATTATTAAAGTAAACCCAACCAAACGAAGACCACCAACCAATTATTTATCATTAAACAACTCAAATTCCTGTAAGTATGGAAAGAAATTTACGAAAGAAACTTAAATACACCTTTTTGCTTTTTACGGCAATAATGCTGTATGGCTTGTCCGGTTATGCACAAACCATCCGGGTTAGCGGTAAAATAACAGGCGCTGACGACGGCCAGCCGGTATCAGGCGCAAGTGTGAAGATCAAAAATTCATCAAAAGGCACTGTGTCAAATTCAAACGGCGATTATTCAATTATTGCACAACCCGATGACATATTAATATTCAGTATTCTTGGATATGTTACACAGGAAGTGCCTGTAAAAAACAACAACAACCTGGACATTAAACTAACTGTCTCCAATAAATCGCTTAACGAAGTAGTTGTTATCGGTTACGGCACCAGCAGGCGCAAGGATCTCACCGGTTCTATTGGTTCAGTATCAGCCGCCGATATTGAAAAAACCGTTTCCACAACGTTCGACCAGGCACTGCAAGGCAAAGTGGCCGGTGTTACGGTAACACAAAATACCGGGCAGCCAGGCGGTGCGGTAAGCATACAGGTACGTGGCCTGGGCTCATTAAACGCCGGTACTGACCCATTATATGTTATTGACGGTGTGATCATTCCGCCCAATCAACCGTCATCAACACAAGGTATTTACATGGGAAACAGCAATACCGGCGATAACCCGTTAGCAACCATTAACCCTAATGATATTGCAAGCATAGATGTGCTGAAAGACGCTTCTGCTATTGCCATTTATGGTTCGCAAGGCAGTAACGGTGTTATTATAGTTACCACTAAACGTGGTAAAAAAGGCGCGCCAAAAGTAAGTTTCGATACTTACTACGGTGTTCAGCAGATATCAAAATATTTGCCTACAATGGATTTGCAGCAGTATGCCGGATTTGAAAATGCAAAAGATGCTGTTACAGGCGCCACCCCTAATCCTGATTTTGCCAACCCCGCTTATTTAGGACAAGGTACCAACTGGCAAAAAGCAATATTCAGAAATGCAGGCATGAGCAACAACAACTTATCCGTATCTGGTGGCGACGACAAGACCGATTATTTTATAGCAGGTAGTTATTTTACACAGGATGGTACCGTTATAAGCTCGGATTTTAAACGTACTTCATTAAAGGTTAATTTGGATAATAAAACAACCGATTGGTTAAAAATAGGAACCAGCTTAACTTTTTCAGGCGTTAGCCAGAATGTAAATGCAAGTGTATATAATTTGATAAATGAAGCGCTTAGCCTGCCGCCCAATGTTGCGCCATACAATCCTGACGGAAGTATCGGCGCTATACCGGTACCAGGTCAAACCGTTCCTAATAGCGGTAATCCCAATCCTGTTGCAGCAGCGGCCATCAACACCAATCATATCAGCCGTACACAGGCTTATGGAAACGTGTATGCCGATATAACTTTTACTAAAGACCTGAAGTTGCACAACGAAGTTACCGGTAACTATGACTATGGCAATATCAACCAGTTTTACCCAACGTTTGTGGTGAACGGGTTATTGCAGCCAATTAACAGTGCCGAGGTTACCGCAACAAACAATAAAAGCTACACAATTCGCAATTATTTAAGCTATGACCATTATGCAGCAAACTTTAATGTTAATGCAACAGCCGGCCACGAAGCAAGCTGGGGTACTTATACTTATTTGCAGGGTGGCCGCGAAGGTTTCTTTGCAAATAACCCGCAAGACCTGGATCTGGGTAGCACTGTAGCTACATCTACTGCAACTGCGCCAACAAATTCCGGCGGCTCAAGTACTTATGCCAATGAAGCTTACCTGGCGCGTGTTAATGTAGGCTATGCCTATAAATATAACCTTACGGCAACTTATCGTTACGACTACAATTCAAACTTTAACCCTGGTAGCGATGATCAACCTAATGACCGTTGGGTTGGTACTTACGCCTTTGGCGCGTCATGGAATGCGGAGAAAGAGAATTTTCTTAAAAATGTTCAGCAGATCGATCAGCTGAAATTCCGGCTTGGGTATGGCCTCACCAATAATGCCAACTTGCCGCCATTTACCTATGGTTCATCTATTGGTTTAAGCACAGTTGGGTTGGGACAAGGTGCGTATCCCTTAAACATTGCAAACGATAATGTAAAATGGGAAACAACCAAGAGTTTTGATGCCGGTCTCGACCTGAGCCTGTTTAAAAACCGCGTACAGTTTACGGCTGATGTGTACGATCGTAAAACAAATAACCTGTTATTACAAGACCCGTTAAACGGATACGCAGGTACCAGCGGAAGCGGTGCACAGGGAAATGGCGAGTCACTCGTTGCTCCATGGGTTAATGCGGGTTCGATAGAAAATAAAGGTATTGAACTGTCACTGAGCACGCAAAATATCAAAAACAAAAATTTTACGTGGACTAGCAGTCTTATCTTTTCATTAAACCGGAATAAAGTATTGTCGCTTGTTAATGGCAACCAGGCACTTTACGGCAGGATAAATAATGATGGTGTTGTGGTTAGCCGTACAGCTGTAGGCAGTTCAATAGGCGATTTTTATGGCTATGTATCTGATGGCGTTTATAAAAACGCTGCCGACCTGGCTGCATCACCCAAACTTGCCGGAACCGGCCTCGTTGCCCAGGTAGGTGATACTAAATATGTGGATATAAACCATATAGGTGTCATCGACTCGAGGGATGAAACCGATTTGGGTTCTCCGCTGCCCAAGTTCACCTACGGTATTAATAACGTATTCAGTTACAAATCGATTGATCTTACTGTATTCTTTACCGGCAGTTATGGCAGCAAAATATTAAACTATAATGAGGTTTTATATGAAGATCCCAATAGTGAAACAACCGGCGAATTTGAAGGGCTGGCCAATTATGCACATATAGCTAATGGCCCTAATGGGGCGTACGTTACCAACCCAAACACCGTGGTGCCGGGCTTCCGTTCTGACGGCGATCCTGATGAAAACATCATCTCATCAAGGTTTATCCAAAGCGGCTCTTACCTGCGCCTTAAAAACCTTGCATTAGGTTATACTTTCACCCAGGGCGTTGTGCGTACGTTGCATATCCACTCGCTAAGGGTTTACACAAACGTTGCAAATGTATTTACCATTACCAAATACGTAGGCTATGATCCTGAAATTGGTGCTAACACACCAAATCAATCAGGTTATGGCAGCAATGCGTTGACCGAAGGGGTGGACTGGGGCAGGTACCCAACACCGCGTATCTACACATTAGGATTAGTTGTGGGACTGTAGTAAAATTAAAAAAACGGAATGATATGAAACACGTTATAAAAAAACTTACCATCATTTTACTTGCAGTGTTATTTTTTAACTCATGCAGTAAAGATTTCAATAGTAAAGGTATTCCGACCAACAAACTTGTTGCCAATACTTTTTACCAGAATACAGCCGAATTAAGAGCGGCGACCGCCAATTTGTATACCACTCCATGGTGGGCATTTAACGAAAATCCACAGGCCGATTTTATTGTGTTTGTGGGTGACGTAATGTCGGGCAATGCGGTAGCTGGAAATGCTTACGGGCCACCGTTTACTAATTTTAATGTAACAAGCGGCTATGAAGGGCTTGATTTTGGGTGGACGTCATTATATGATGTGATAGCCCAATCAAACACTACTATGATCAATATCAATAGTTACGCCCCCGCATCATTGGGAACAGCTAAAACACATGCTATTGGAGAAACAAAGTTTATGCGTGGTATAGCTTACTTTTACCTGACGCAGCTTTGGGGTGCAGTGCCGATTGTGACAAACAGTGCCGATGTAGTTAAAAATCCTTTACTGCACAGCAATACCCAAAGTGATGTGTACAAATTCATTATTAGCGACCTGGTATATGCCGCGCAGAACTTACCAACTAGTGACGCCGCCGGCCGCGTTACCAAATGGTCGGCAGAGGGGCTTTTGGCCAAGGTATATCTCACCCGCTCGGGTATTTCAGGCACGCGCTCACAGGCCGACCTGGACAGTGCACAGTATTGGGCAAAAGATGTTGTGCAAAACAGCGGCCTTGCTTTATTCCCTAACTTTTATAACGCTTTCCTAACGGCAAATAATAATAATTCAGAAATGCTTTTCGGCCTTCAGTTTGCATTGAATGGCGGCTGGGGTACTAATGATGTTAGGCAAACCTGTATTGAAGGTGACGATAATATTGATGGAGTAGGCGGTGGTGGATGGGATGGTCTGGGTATAACAAAAGACCTGTATGACCAATTCCAGGCGGGCGACTTGCGGCGAAAAGCCACATTCATGCTGAATGGCGACATCTATTCGGAGCTGGTTACTTCCAACAATCCTAGCGGATACACCATGACCAATGCCAGCAGTGCATATTTCAAAAAATATGTTGATGGCGGCCCATTGGCAAACAACAACCTGAGCATTTCTTTGATGCATGATGCTAGTCCGAACTACTTGTTGCGTTTGTCGGATGTGTACCTGGTTTATGCAGAAGCTATATTAGGTACCAATGCCAGTACAACTGATGTTGAGGCGCTCAAATATTTCAACCTGGTGCGTACAAGAGCAGGTTTACCAACACTTACATCGTTAACATGGACGGATATATTTAAAGAACGCCGTGTTGAGCTGGCTCTTGAATACCAATTCTGGTTTGATTTGAAGAGATGGCATGATTACGACCCGACCGATGCCGTGGCTTTTATTAAAGCGCAGCACCGTAATTCGTTCACTTATAACGCGGGCGTAGCAACGGAGACTACAGTACTTACGGGGGTAACACCAGTATTTACTTTGCCATATCCGGCCGCAGAGGTTACAGCCGATCCGCTGCTTAATCAAACACCGGTGCCATACTATTAATGTTTTAACGAAACACAAATTAATTATTTAAAGATATTTTAAAATGGAAAAAATTTCATTAAAGCGGGTAAGTACATTGGTGGTGCTGGCACTATCAGGCATAGTGCTTATTTATTCATCCTGTAAAAAGAATGATGTAGGCAAAAGCGCTCCCGTAATTACCAATGTCAGGGCTTATGCGGCATCTCCGGGTGATAGTATAATAAAAGGCGCCAAGCCTGGCCAATATGTACTATTGCAGGGCAGCAATTTGAGTGGTGTAACAGCTGTTTATTTTGATGGCACAAAAGCTACTATAAACACAGCTTTGGGATCGGATGTGAATTTCCCGGTAGTTGTTCCTACCATTCCGTTCGGATCGGTAACCAGTGCCCAATTTAACACTATCGTAGTTGTTTCTAACGGCGGTCAAACCACTTATAAGTTCCCTATTGCGGCACCTCAACCGTATATCAGCACTATTTCGAACGAAATGCCTAATGCCGGAGATGTAATAACATTGAGCGGAACCGGGCTGTTTGCCGTAACAAACATCGTCTTCCCGGGAAATATTGCTGCTACCACTTATAACTCTTCATCAAGTGGCGATACCACAACAGTTACCGTACCGTCGGGCGTTACTGCTACCGGCGCGATAGTAGTAACCACCAAGTACGGTACTTCAACATCGGCACTAAATACTATTTTGAATGATACTACCGATGTGTTTTTAAATTTTGACAATAAGAACGGCTTTACGCCGTGGAGCAGCCTGCCGCTAGTTGTTTCATCAGTAGCAAGTCCGGCTATTGCTTCAGACAGGAAGAATTTCCTGTATTGGAATTCGCAAAACGTAACAGCAGGTACTTATTATGATGGCGACCTGGCAACGCCTACCGATGGTTCCCAATTGGCTTATCCATCTGAGATCAGTACCAGCGAGCCGGCAGCTAATCTGGCTATCAAATTCGAAGCCAATATACCGGTAGCAATGAGTGCCGGGATAGTTGAGTTTGAGTTTAATTACGGCGACGAGTATAACTGGAACCCTTGGCTCATTAATGGATCTACCACAGTACCGGTACAAACCAGCGGATGGCATACTTTTACTATTCCATTGAGTTCGTTCCCGGGTGTTTCAACTTATAACGATATCAAAGGGTTACCTATGGAAATGTTTTATATCAATGGAAATGGGCCCACCCAAAATGTAAACATTGGTTGGGACAACTTCCGTATCGTTAAAGTAAAATAACAAATTACTTTAACGATAGGGATTTAGATGATTAGCAGATGTCCGGATGCATGTGAATGTACCGGACATTTTTTTACTTTCAAATCGCAAATAATCAAATTCTTTATGCTACGAAAAAAAATGGTAAAGCTGTAAATAAATAAAACTATACTCAATTGATGATAAGAGCGGATTGATCTTGATAATCAAATTTTACACTAACCGCGGGTAATAATAAGCAAAGTAATAATCCATAAAATTTTAATAAGAAGATAATAATTGATTTTAGTTTAAAGAAAATTATTGTTACGAATGTTTATGTAATGTTTTAAGAAAGTGCAGTGAATATGGTGGTTAAATGTTTTTTAATTGAGATAAATTCAATTTAAACCTTGTTTTATTAGAGTTTTCGCAAGGATTAAAACTGTTTTAAATGTTGCTTAATTGTAATCAAAATGTATTTAAATTGCATTTTTTGTAAAAAAAATGATACAACCCTTTGTGATACAATAAAAAAAATCCTTAATATTGAATTTAATATTTCTTAACTAAATACACTAAGGTAAATTATGTTTGGTTACGAGTCGTGTGACGATGTTGAATTAATTGTTTTGTTAAGAAAGGGGGATCTGGACGCTTTTACCGCTATTCATAAACGGTATTACGGTGTCTTGTATAGCCATGCTTACAAACGGTTACCAGACAGGGAAGAAGTTAAGGATATTTTACAGGAGCTATTCACTTATATCTGGAATAATAAGGAGACTATAAAATTTAATATCAATCTGCAGGCTTATTTATATACAGCTGTCAGAAATAAAATATTAAATGTGTTTAAGCACCAAAAAATCAAATCAGATTATATTACTTCATTTGAGGCATTTTTGGTTAATGATGAGCCAACTCCCGATGAAACCTTAAGAATCAAAGAGCTGATAGCCATAATTAATGCTGAAGTATACGCACTGCCCCCTCAAATGCGGCTTATTTTTGAAATGAGCAGAAATGCTAACCTTTCTCACCAGGAAATTGCCGAAAAATTGCAGATTAGCCCATTAACGGTAAAAAAACAGGTTAATAATTCGCTCCGGATATTACGTGTTAAATTAGGAACTCATTTTTTTATGATATTTTTTTAATTTTTTTCCTTTTCATCTACTCCCTCGCCCGTTTTTAGTTGTATATGGTATAAATAAGGATAAATACATCCTTTACATATATGCAACCATCAGATATTGAACAATTATTAGAAAGGTATAATCAGGGTATTGCTACGGCAGAAGAGATTGCTTTAGTTGAAACCTGGTATACTAAATACAAAAGTACAGTACCCGATGTACCTCACCAGCAACTGGAAGAAGATCAGCAACAGAGCTTAAATGAACTGATAACTGAAATTACCGGCAAAAACAAAAGAGGGCATTGGCCCACGTTGGCTATAGCAGCTTCTATTCTGTTTTTTCTTTCTTTAGGCGTCTTTTTTTTGAAATTTCACAAGCAGCAACAACCTTTAGCGCTTAACAAGCCAGTAAAAGTAAGGAGTGATGTTGCACCCGGAGGGAATAAGGCCATATTAACTTTATCAAATGGCAGCACTATTGTTTTAACGGGAGCAAAAAATGGCACGCTGGCCAGCCAGGGCAACATGGTTATCAATAAAACGGCCGATGGTTTGATCAGCTATGCTGACACAAAAGAAAATGCCTCATTAAAAAGCCTGGTTTATAACACTGCAAGCACCCCGCGCGGCGGCCAGTATCAGTTTGTTTTGGCGGATGGAACTAAAGTGTGGTTAAATTCTGCATCATCTATTAAATACCCCGTACAATTTATTGGTAATGAACGGAAAGTTGAACTTACCGGCGAAGCCTATTTTGAAGTAGCTCATGACGCTAAGAAACCATTCCGGGTGGTATCTAACGGGCAAACGGTTGAAGTTTTAGGTACACACTTTAATGTAAACGCTTACAGTGACGAAGGTGAAGTTAAAACCACACTGCTGGAAGGAAGTGTTAAGGTATCATCACAAAACATCAACACTGTTATAAAACCTGGCGAGCAGGCACAATTTGATAATGGAAAAATTAAAGTAAAAAATGTTGATGTAGATGAGGTAGTGGCCTGGAAAAACGGATTTTTCTATTTCGAGGACAATAATATTCAGGAAGTGATGCGTCAATTGTCCCGTTGGTATGATGTGGATATAAAATATGAAAGCAATTTACCTTCAAGACAGTTTTCTGGCGAAATTTCAAGAAATGTTAACGCATCGCAAATACTGGATATTTTGAGCTTTAAAAAAATACATTACAAAATTGAAGGAAAGACAATTGTTGTAATGCCTTAAGATAATAACTAACTAATTACTCATTAAAATTAAAACTGAATGGAAAAAAAATTACAAAAACGACCTTAAAATCTGGTCATCCCCATCTCAGGTTAATTCAAAAAAAAGACGCACTCCGACGGCAATCGGAATGCGTGTAAATATTTGAGCTAACCCTCCCGAAATTACGGGAATATGTTTAGTGTCTCTAACTATCTGTTAACCCAAACTCAACAAAAGTATGAAATTAAATGCTTTTTCTTTAGTCACGCATCAGCCGTGGCTACGTAAAATATCTTTAGTTATGAAATTGACTACCCTGATCATGTTTATAGCCCTGTTGCAATGCAGCGCAAGAGGCTACAGTCAGAAAATCAATTTAAATGAAACCAACTTTCCTTTAAAAAAGGTTCTGCAACAAATTAACAAACAAACCGGCTATGTGTTCTTTTACGACTCACAAGATGTAAAAGACAAAGTTGTAAGTGTTCAGGTAAAAGATGCTTCTGTAGAAGAAGCTTTAGCCGAATGTCTCAAAAATCAATCATTAACATATAAAATAGTTGATAAAACAATTGTTTTACAACAAAAGGATGCTGTAGTAATTGATAAAGTTACCAATATGGCAGTGGCTCCTGTTACTATAAAAGGAGAGGTGTTCGATGATCAAAAAGTAGCCCTTCCGGGAGTAACCATCAGGGTGAAAGGCGGTAAAGCGGTAACAGTTTCTGATGTAAACGGTAAATTCAGTATTGATGTACCCGATGATAAAGCTGTTCTCGTATTTTCATTTATAGGTTTTGAAAGCCAGGAATTGCCGGTAACCACCGGAGCGTTAATGTCAGTAACTATGAAAGCTGCGGTAGGCGGTTTACACGAAATTGTTGTTACCTCTTTTGGTATTAAAAAACAACAGGCAGCTCTGGGATATGCCACCAGTACAATAACATCAAAAGAAATTACCGAAGCTGGTAATACAAATTTTGCATCGGCTTTATATGGTAAAGCAGCAGGTGTATCAGTGAAAACGGCTCCGGGTGGTGCAAGTAGCGCGGTTACCATACAGATACGCGGTATTAATTCTATCGGCTATAACCAACCGCCTTTATATGTAGTGGATGGTGTAATTATCAGAAATCAGCAACAATACGGCGCAAGCGGATTTAACAACGGTGGTTTTTATAACGATCAGCGTATTGAAGGCAATGGTGTGCTTGATATTAATCCATCCGATATTGAAAGTATTAATATACTAAAAGGTGGTAGTGCAACCGCCTTATATGGTTCTGATGCTGAAGGTGGTGTAATTGTTATTACAACAAAAAAAGGAGTAAAAGGTAAAGGCCCACAAGTTGAATTTAATTACTACGGAACTGTAGAGCAGGCTGCTTTTTTACCAAATTATCAGAATGTTTACGGTCAGGGTTATGACAGGGCAACTAACATTGCACTTGGCTTTAACGCGGATGGCTCTGTTCCTGATGCTAATTCACCATCGGGCTGGAGACCTAACTTTAGAGCTTATGCTGATTTTGGTCCCAAAATGCTTGGACAAAAGGTTCAATGGTGGGATGGATCAATACAATCATATTCTCCGCAACCTGATAATTATAAGGATATATTCAGAACAGGTAGCAGCTCAAGTGCCAATTTATCCATATCAAACCAAACAGAAAACTCTGATTACAGACTATCTTATACCAGGCTTGATTATAATGGCATACAAAGAGAGTCGGGTGTTCATAAAAACACCTTTAACTTAAACAGCACGCTGAAACTGAGCGACAAAACGAGTGTGGATGTGGTGGCCAATTATGTTAATACCATAACGGACAATCGTCCTTACCAAACCAACAGGTTGGCACAATCATTCGACGGCTTTTTTGGTCGCGAAGAAAAAATGGGACTGGTTGAGCAAAAATTCCTTACATCTGAAGGATTTGAATATGCCCCGGCAGAAAACCCTCAGTATAACCCGGCAGAAGCTTTTATTTTTAGAGTTAGACCGAATTTGTATGATTACTTTTTCAATACTTTAAAAAACACCTATACAGAAACTGAAAACCGTTTGTATTCAAGCGCTACTTTTAACTGGAACATTATCAGTCATCTTAAGTTCCGCGTAAGGTTAGGAAATGACTATACCGCGCGCAATACCGAAGCAGACAATTATAATACTTATCCGGTTGCGTTTAACACAACTTCAAGTACCGGAGCTTATAACGTAACCACTGGTATATACTCCATTTTATATGGTGATGCCTTGTTAACCTACAGCAATAATTTTACAAAAGATTTCAATTTATCGTTAACCGGAGGTTTCACCGCCAGGCATGAAAGTTATTTGGATGAGGCATCAGGTACTACCAATGGATTGGTAACAGAAAACTTTTTCTCTCTTAGTAACTCTTATGGTATTTTAAGTACTTCGTATACCAGACAATACCTGGTGAAAGAAGGTGCATTTGGTCTCCTGGATTTATCTTATAAAAACTATTTGTTTTTAGAAAGCTCTCTACGCCAGGAATCAGCATCAACACTGCCTCCGCAAAACAACACGTATTATTATCCTTCTGTTAATGGAAGCTACGTGTTTAGTGATGCGTTAAAAAGTTCGATGCCTTCATTTTTAAGTTATGGTAAGTTAAGGCTTTCTTACACACAAAATGGTAACCCTGCGGCAATTTACGCATCAAATGTTGCGTATGCACAAACCTCTATACAAACGCCTAACAACGGTTCTGTACCTCAGTTAACCTTATCAAGTGCTTATGGTAATAATACCCTGAAGCCTGAAAGAAAACATGAGTATGAAACTGGTGTGGAGCTTCGTTTTTTAAACGACAGGCTTGGTGCTGATATTAGTTATTATACCAATAAAATAAATAACCAGATTTTACCTTTAACAGCATCACCAAGTAATGGTGCCGCCAGTCAGATAGTTAACGTAGGTACTATTGGCAACCAGGGTTTGGAGGTGGCTTTAAATGCTACACCAATTATTTCAAATGGTTTTAAATGGGATGTACGGTTAAACTATTCATTTAACAATGCAAAAGTTTACTCATTAGCACCTAATGAGCCCGAAATTGACGTGTACACTGCCGAAAGCAACTCTATAAAGGTTGTTGCGAAACCTGGTGAAGCTTTAGGTGATATATATACCTATGGCTTGCAAAAAACCAAGAGCGGTCAGAATATAGTGGATGCCAGCGGGTATTATGAAGAGGATCAGTCACACTATATAAAAGCCGGGAATATACTTCCTAAAGCAGTTGGCGGTATTTCTAATACATTCTCTTATAAAAACTATTCGGTTACTGCTTTGGTTGATTATCATTTGGGTGGCCAGTTAATTTCAACTCCTTTAAAATATGGTATCAGTTCAGGTATGTACACCAGTACTTTAAAGTATAGGGATGCAGCGCACGGCGGATTAACTTATTATATTAATTCGGCAGGTACTTATGTGCAATTACCAGCTAATGCAACAAAAGGACCGGGTGGCGAGATTGTTTATCATGATGGTTTGATACAGCCGGGAGTTTTGGCTAACGGACAGCCTAATAATATCATGATTGATGCAGCCAGCTATTACGAAAATCAGTTTTCTGCAGGTGGTGGCAGCGGGCCAAATGTGATTGATGAGAATCAAGGGTCAGCCATATACAACAACAGCTATATTAAGCTGCGTGAGGTTGCGCTTAGTTATGGATTGCCACAAAGCCTTGTACACCATTTAGGCATGTCGAAAATAAGATTCTCCCTAATAGGACGCAATTTATTGTACATATACCGTACGTTAAAGAATCTTGATCCGGAAACAGCATTGGGTAGTCAATGGTGGAACCAGGGCATTGACAATGGTTCAATACCTTCAACCAGAAGCTATGGTTTCTCATTAAACGCCACTTTTTAATTCCTTAAAATTAATCAGACGATGAAAAAAATATTTGTATATACCTATATTTTACTTTTGCTTGCTGTATCGTTCAGTGCATGTAAAAAAACAATTGATGCGGATTATTTAAATCCGGAATTGTCAACAAAACCTGTTATAAGCAGCTTTTTTACCGAAATGCTGAACAGTGACCGGGTAAGGCCGGCTTATTGGAACCTGCGTACCTTTTTCTTTCCTCAAATATCTGTTTATGCCCAAACCACAACATTTGATAATGGTGGACAAGCTTATCAGCCTAATGATGGTTATATAGGTGAGTATTGGTCAGATTTTTACTATCCAGCAGGCAATGGCAGTGGGCCAATGGCTACTTATCGTACAATGCAAACAGCATTTACAGCGCTTTCAGCAAGTGATCAGGCAGCTCAAAAAGTTTATATGGAAGCTGCTAAAATTGTTTTGGATGAACGCGCTGCCAAACTGGTGGATATGTGGGGTGATATTCCTTTTTCACAGGCAGGTAGTTTGGAAACCACAAGTACAATAAAAAACCCGGTATTTGATGATCAGAAAACGCTGTATTACCAATTTATAAGCGATTTGGATGAAGCCGCTACTTATTTTGGTTCGGCAAAGTTAGCCAGCAATGTTCAATCTGCTTTTAATAAAGCTGATATTTTAAATAGCGGAAGTTTACTTAAATGGCAGGAGTATGCAAATTCTACCCGGTTACGTTTATTGATGCGTATTTCCAGCTATGATGAGGCAACTGCTAAAGCTGCTGTTACAACCATGTTGAGTAACCCAGCGTCATATCCGCTTATTGACGGTGGAAATGTTGCAAGCTACAGCCCTGCCAGTACCGACGTGCTTTTGCAGGCATTAACCACAACTACCAGCAGTACTTTATTCAGTGCTTTAACAGAAATTGACAGCTATTGGGCTCCTGATTATAAGCTGAACACAGTAATGCTGCCGGCAAATGATCCAAGAATACCGGTTATGTTTAATAAAAATGGTAACGCAACCTACAGAGCAATGCCGGTAACGTATGGCTCAGGTCAGCAGGATACGGCTTATGCCAACTACTCGGTTGTGGACTCTACTACTTTTTTAAACAATATCAAAATGCCCGGTATCGTAATAACTGCATCAGAAGTAAATTTCCTGAAAGCAGAGGCTTACGAGCGTTGGAATTTAGGCGATGCGCAAGGGGCTTATAATACTGCATTAGCGCAATCAGTTTATTTTTACTTCTATCTGAACAACATAGGTGGAGGCACAACATCGCCTTCGGCAACAGATATTGCAACCTTTTTAGCAAATACGAATGTGGCCTATGCGGGTACAACCCAGCAAAAGCTTGCATTAATATATACACAAAAATGGTTGCATTTTGGTTTCCTGCAATCAGATGAAGCATGGGCAGAGTTGAGGCGGACAAAATATCCGGCTTTAACGTTCCCGAAACAAACATTGTCTACTCAATATCAATTACCTCCTACACGTTTGCCGTATCCGAGTGTCGAAACATCTTATAATACCAATTATAGCGCTGTGAAAGCACAAGATACACCTACTACCAAAATATTTTGGGATGTAAATTAAGTTGATATTCATAACCAACCCTTTAAAAGGAGTTTGATTTTTAATAGGTTGGTTGTTTAGTTGCCATAGCCGGGCTGGTCCCGGTTATGGCTTTTTAAATAAGTTTTAAACGATATATTTGAAAAAAAATCTCCATATAAATCAGCGTTAGGCTTACTTTATTATTTAATGTTTATCCATCCTATGAGACCAATCCGTATCAAATATTTACTACTCTTTCTTATTGTCAGTTTTTCGGGAATTAATCTGGCAGTAGCGCAAAAGCATACCTTCGCTTTGGGCGATAGCACTTTTTTGCTCGATGGTAAGCCACTGCAAATGATAAGCGGCGAAATGCACTGTACCCGTGTACCGCGTGAGTACTGGCGCGACAGGATGAAGATGGCTAAGGCAATGGGCCTAAATACCATTGGTACCTATGTGTTTTGGAATGCCCACGAAGCGGTAAAAGGTAAATATGACTTTACCGGAAATAATGATATTGCTGAATTTGTAAAAACAGCACGGGAAGAAGGTTTGTGGGTGGTATTGCGCCCCAGTCCGTATGTCTGTGCCGAATGGGAATTTGGTGGTTACCCGTGGTGGCTGCTGAAAGATAGTACACTTAAAGTACGCAGCAAAGATCCCCGTTTTATCGATGCTTATCGTAATTATATCAATCAGTTGTCAAAACAACTGGTACCCTTATTGGTAACGCATGGCGGTAATATTTTAATGGTGCAAATTGAAAATGAATATGGCTCATACAGCGATGATAAAAGCTACCTTGATTTAAACCGAAAGATTTTCAGAGACGCCGGCTTTGACGGCATATTATTTACCTGTGATGGCCCCGAACAGTTGCCGCGTGGTTATTTGCCTGGTTATTTACCTGCTGTAAACGGGCTGGAAGACCCTGCTGCGGTGAAGAAATTAATCAATACCTATCATAACGGTAAAGGGCCATACTACGTAGCCGAATGGTATCCGGGTTGGTTTGATAGCTGGGGCGAGCCGCATGCCAATGTTGGTGCAAAAGATGCTGCTGCAACGCTCGATAAAATATTGAGCGCAGGTATATCCATCAATATGTATATGTTTCATGGTGGTACAACACGGGGTTTTATGAATGGAGCTAACATGAGTAAAAATAATCCTTACTCTCCGCAGGTTTCCAGTTATGACTATGACGCTCCGCTTGATGAGGCCGGCAATGCTACCGAAAAGTATTTTGAGTTTAGAAAAGTAATTGAAAAACACTTACCGGCCGGCGAAACATTGCCTCCGGTGCCCGAAAAAAAGAAAGCCATCGCCATTAATCATATTAAACTAAACGCTTATGCAAGCTTGTTTAATAATTTACCCAAGCCCATTATAAACAAAACACCGCTTTGTTTTGAGGATATTAACCAGGCTTATGGCTTTGTATTATATCGCACTAAGCTTAACGGCGAAAATAGCGGCTGGTTAAAAATAAAGGAATTAAGGGACTACGCTATTGTATACCTTAACGGAAAACAAATAACTATACTGGACAGGAGATTGAAACAGGATTCTGTTTTGTTAGATAAAGTACCTGCCAACTCGGTATTGGATATTTTAGTTGAAAATAATGGTCGTATAAATTACGGCCCCTTTTTAACGGATAACCGCCATGGAATTACTAAAAGAGTAACACTTGGTGGCCAGGAGGTTTATAATTGGAACATGTACAGTCTGCCATTTAATGATTTAAATAGTATTAAATATAAGCTTGAGCCATTAGCTACTCAATCTGGATTTTACAGTGGTACGTTTAGCTTAAATGAACTGGGCGATACTTATTTGGATATGAGCCAATTTGGTAAAGGCTTTGTTTTTTTAAATGGACATAATTTAGGTAAATACTGGCAAATTGGCCCTCAGCAAACTTTATATGTCCCTTCGGGCTGGTTAAAAAAAGGTGTTAACGAGGTTGTTGTATTTGATGAATTGAAAGGTGGCCATACAGAATTGAATGCGTTACCCAATGCCATTCTTAACCAGGTAGTAAAAGAAAATTAGAATGAAAAATAAAATTGCGGCCTTGCTTATAGCTATTGTTACTTTTACAGGCTTTAAGGCAACTGCGCAACAGGTTGATAGTAAATATAATATTATTCCTTATCCAACTTCATTAATTAGCGGACAAGGTAGTTTTGTAATAACCCCCGCAACAACTATTGTTTATGCTGATGGCGGGCTGTTTATAAATGAAGCTAACAGACTTAATGAGTTTTTTGCAAACAGCTTTGGAAAACCACTTCAATTAAGTATCACTTCAAAAGATCACGTTATCCAATTAAAATATGATGCGGGCATCAGCGCTGATGAAGGTTACCGCTTGGTAATCACCACCCATCAAGTAACCATTTCTGCCAGAACAACGGCGGGCATGTTTATGGCCGTGCAAACCATAAGGCAACTGTTACCTGTAAACGTTGAATATCCGAACAGTAAAACGGTTAAAAGTTTAATACTTCCGTCGCTTACCATTAATGATGAACCTGCGTATGAATGGCGTGGAATGCACCTGGATGTTTCAAGGCATTTTTTCTCCATATCCTACCTTAAAAAATTCATCAATGTAATGGCGCTTTATAAGATGAACAAGCTCCATTTGCATTTAACTGATGACCAGGGCTGGCGCATAGAAATAAAAAAATATCCCAAACTTACAGAAGAAGGCGCATGGCGAACCTTTAATAATCAGGATTCGGCATGCATGAAAAAAGCGGTTGATAATCCTGATTTTAATATTGATGAGCAGCACATCATCCATAAAAATGGTAAAACATTGTATGGCGGTTTTTACACCCAGGCAGAAATGAAAGCATTGGTTGCTTATGCCGCTGAAAGACATATCGACATCATACCTGAAATTGATATGCCCGGCCATATGATGGCTGCAATTAATGCTTATCCGTTTTTAACCTGTAATGGCGAAAATAAATGGGGAACGCTTTTTACCAAACCAATTTGCCCGTGTAACGAAAGTACTTTTGAATTTGCCGAAAATGTATTTACAGAGATTATGGATATTTTTCCATCAAAATATATACATATAGGCGGTGATGAGGTTGACCGGAGTGATTGGGCCAAATCTGACGCTTGTAAGGAATTGATGCAGCGCGAAGGGATTAAAGATCTGCCTGCATTACAAAGCTATTTCATTAATCGCATGGAAAAGTTCTTTAATTCAAAGGGCCGTAAATTGATAGGCTGGGATGAGATTATTGAGGGTGGCATCAGCCCAACGGCTATTGTGATGTACTGGCGTGGCTGGGTCCCTGATGCTCCTGTAAAAGCCGTTAAAAATGGCAATAAAGTTATCATGACACCAGGTTCGCCGCTATATTTTGATTATCAGCCCGATCAGAACTCCATTTATAATATCTATCATTTTAATCCTGTTCCGGCAGGTTTAACCTCAACGGAGGCCAAATTGATTATTGGCGCCCAGGCTAATATCTGGACAGAAAACATCCCATCCGAAAATAGGGCCGATTATATGTTTATGCCCAGAATGACCGCCCTTGCAGAGCTGTTATGGACAAATAACGTGAATGATTATAATAGTTATACGACCCGTTTAACAAACCAGTTTAAACGCCTTGACGTATTAAAAGTACACTACCGATTACCTGATCTGCCAGGAATGATTACCCAAAATGTATTTACCGATCAGGATACATTGAGCATAGTGAAACCTATGCCGGGTATGCAAATACGGTATACTAGTGACGGAACACTGCCCAACAAAAATTCAAAGGAACTTAACGAAAAGTTGGTCATCAACAAATCAGAGCACATCCGTTTAGCGGCTTTTACCTCAATAGGAGGGAAAGGTGATGTTTATGACCTGAATTATCAGCAGCAAAGCCTATCTCCATCTGTTGAAGTAAGTAATACACAGCCTGGATTAATATGCGGTTATTACAAGGCGTTTTTTAAGGAAACCAAATTTATAAGCCAGGCCAATGCCGATAGCACATTTATCAGCGATGTTATTGCTGTTCCGCAGTCGGTAAAAGCGCCGTCATTTGCCATTACTTATAGTGGTTATATCGATGTCCCTTCTGATGGCGTTTATAGCTTTTACCTGACTTGTGATGACGGCGGCGTTTTAAAAATTGCGGATCGTGAAACAGTAAACAATGATGGTTTGCACTCGGCTATCGAAAAAAACGGTCAGGTTGCACTGAAAAAAGGCTTACAAAAATTTAAGCTCGATTTTATTGAAGGTGGCGGAGGGTTTACCCTAAAATTAAAATATAGTAAAGATGGCTCAGCCCCGGCTGATTTGCCTTCATCATGGTTTAGAAATTGATAAACCGGGCTCAAAAAAGACATAGATAAATAAAATGAAACGATTACTATTAACCGCATTGTCACTTATTGGTAGCATAGTTGTTTTTGCACAAAGTGCTCCAAAACCATATGGCGCATTACCTTCACAAAGGCAGCTTAATTGGCAGCAAACGGATATGTATTGCATTATACATTTTAGTGTAGCCACGTATACCGATAAAGAATGGGGTTATGGTGACGAAGATCCAAAAATTTTCAATCCGTCAAATTTTGATGCCATGCAAATTGTGGGAGCAGCAAAGGCCGGTGGTTTTAAAGGTATTGTTGTTGTTGCCAAGCATCATGATGGATTTTGCCTTTGGCCCACCAAAACAACTGAACATAACATTACCCAAAGTGCTTATAAAAATGGTAACGGTGATATCCTGAAAGAATACCAGTTGGCTTGTGAAAAATTGGGCATGAAAATGGGTGTATATTGCTCGCCATGGGATAGAAATAACCCGCTTTATGGAAAGCCGGAATATGTAACTGAGGTGTATCGCAACCAACTGCGGGAGCTTTATACCAATTATGGAAATCTCTTTATGTCGTGGCATGACGGTGCTAACGGTGGCGATGGTTATTACGGGGGTGCCCGCGAGGTGCGTAAAATAGACCGTTCAACTTATTACGATTGGCCGGTAAACTGGACTATTACACGCAAAATGCAACCCGGAGCCAGCATATTTGGCGATGTAGGTCCTGATGTGAGGTGGGTAGGGAACGAACAAGGGCATGCAGGAGAAACTTACTGGGCAACTTATACTCCTCATGCTCCGGATGCCGGTAAAATACCTTCAAATGGTTATGTAAAAGATGAGGAAGGCACTGAAGGCACGCGCAACGGTCAATACTGGATGCCTGCCGAATGTGATGTTCCGCTTCGTGCAGGATGGTTTTACCATCAATCGCAGGATGGTCAGTCTAAATCAGCCTATACTTTGCTCAACTTGTACTACAAAAGTGTTGGCAGGGGAGCATGCCTTGATCTGGGCCTGTCGCCTGATAAAAGCGGACAGTTAAGTGATGAGGATGTAAATATCTTAAAACAATTTGGTCAGATATTAAAAGAAACCTTTTCTACCAACCTGGCTAAAGGAGCAACGTTTAAAGCCAGTGATGTACGGGGAAATAGTCAACTGAAATTTGGCCCTGCAAATTTGCTGGATAACAGCCGGTATACTTATTGGGCAACTAATGATGGGGTTACAACGCCCAGCCTGATTATTGATTTACATACCGCTAAAACTTTTAATGTAATACAGCTCCGTGAAAATATAAAACTGGGGCAACGTATTGAGGGTGCAGCTATTGACATTTGGGAACAAAATGACTGGAAGCAAATAGCTACGGTAACCAGTATAGGTGCAAACAAGCTGATCCGCCTGCCGCAAAATATTACTGCAAGTAAACTGAGACTCAGAATAACAGCTTCCCCGGTTTGTATTGCTTTAAGTGATTTTGGTTTGTTTAAAGAGCCGGTACATCTGTCGGCGCCAATTATTGAACGGGATAAGGTAGGAAATGTAAGCATTCATACTGACGCACCGGTAGGCAGTATACATTATACCGTTGATGGTACCACACCTTCTATTAATTCGCCATTGTATGAAAACCCGATTGCATTGGCTGACGGTGGCGTGGTAAAGGCCATCAGCTTTGAAAATAAAGATCGGTATAGCGAAATAGGAAATGCAAAATTTGGCTTAAGTAAGGCTGGGTGGAAGATATTAGCAGATCAAACTACCGGAGACGCCAAATCCGCTGAATATGCCATTGATGAAAATATTTATACTAATTGGAACACGCTGGATGCATTACCTGCAATATCTTTGCCGCAAAGCATTGCAGTTGACATGGATAAGCAGCAGCCAATAAAAGCATTTACTTATTTGCCTCGCCATGATAAAGTTGCTGAAGGTACTGTTGATAGTTACACTTATGCTATAAGCAATGACGGTATTACCTGGCAAACGGTGGCTGAGGGTGAGTTTGCCAATATAAAATCAAACCCTATTGAGCAGGTTATACCGCTTGATCATGTTTACAATGCCCGATATTTTAAATTTACCGCTAAACGCGTGGTTAGTGGCAATGGAGTAGCCGTGGCCGAACTGGGGGTTGAGATAAATTAAACAAAACATATTTATAAAGAATGAAGAAGTATATCCCGTTAGTATTGTTGATGTTTTATCTGTTTACCAATACTAATGTAGAAGGACAATCTGTTAAAAGAAAAACGTCAGATCTGACATCATATGTTGATCCTTATATTGGTACAGGTTTGCATGGGCACGTGTTTTTGGGAGCCAATGTGCCCTTTGGTGCAGTGCAGTTGGGTGCCGTTAATATGTCAAAAGGGTGGGACTGGTGTTCAGGATATAATTATGCCGATTCAACAATTGTTGGTTTTGCACACACGCATTTAAGCGGTACCGGTATTGGCGATTTAGGCGATATTCAGTTTATGCCTACAACCGGTCCGGTAAAAGTTGTTCCGGGTACTTTAAACGATTACGAAAGTGGGTATTATTCACTTTTTAGCCATAAGGATGAGGTAGTGCATCCTGGATATTATGCGGTGAAATTAAAAAGATACAATATCAATGTCGAATTAACTGCTACAACACGTGTTGGCTATCATCAATATACATTCCCTGAATCAAACCAGTCGCATATCGTTATCGACCTTGAAAACGGTACAGCAGACCGCCCGGTGGAATGCTACATCAAACTGGTTAATGACAGCACTATTACCGGCTATCGGTATTCAACAGGCTGGGCGGTTGACCAGAAGATTTATTTTGCCGCTGTTTTTTCAAAAAAGATCAGAGATTTTGCTGTTTATGATAGTCTAAAATTAGCACAGGGGACAACCCTAAAAGGAAAATATGTAAAAGGTGTGCTGAGCTTTAGCACAATAAAAGGCGAAGTAGTAAAAATTAAGGTAGGCATATCCCCTGTAAGTATGGATAACGCCCTTGGTAATATTCGTACCGAAGCAACAACCTGGGATTTTGATAAAATTAAAAGGCAGGCGAACAACTTATGGAACCATGAGTTTCAAAAAATGGTGATAAAGGCTGATACCCAAAGAATGCGGACTTTTTATACTGCACTTTATCATACCATGATAGCGCCTTCAACTTTTGATGATTGTAACGGCGACTATTTTGGCACCGATAAACAGGTACACCACAATGCCGGGTTTAAAAACGTTACTACGATGTCATTATGGGATACTTACCGGGCGGAAAATCCATTAATGACTTTGTGGCAACCTGAGCGTGTTAATGGCCTTATCAATTCCATGCTGGCTATATACCAGCAACAGGGCCGTTTACCCGTGTGGCACTTAATGGCTAACGAAACTAATTGTATGGTAGGCAATAGTGCCGTGCCCGTTATTGCCGATGCTTTTTTAAAAGGATATAAAGGCTTTGATACAAAACTAGCCTACGAGGCGGTTAAGAAAACACAAATGGGTGATATCCGCGGATTAAAGTTTGTGAAAAGTTTAGGTTACATTCCAGCTGATACAGTAGTAGAATCAGTAGCAAGCGGGTTGGAATTTGCCATTGATGATTGGTGTATTGCGCAAATGGCTTTGAAAATGGGCAATAAAAAAGATTATATTTATTTCAGTAAGCGGGCCAAAAACTATGTGAATTACTTTGATAAGCAAACACATTTTATGCGTGGCAGAATATCGGCCGATAAGTGGCGTACCCCATTTAGTCCGTTTGTATCGCGCCACATGAAGGATGATTTTACTGAAGGTAATGCCTGGCAATATAGCTGGCTGGTACCCCAGGATGTAGAAGGACTAATTGCATTACAAGGTGGCGAAAAGCCATTTACTGAAAAATTAGACTCCCTTTTTGTAGCCAAAGGCGATATGGGTAATGAGGCTTCTAATGATATTACCGGCTTAATTGGTCAGTATGCCCATGGCAATGAACCGAGCCATCATATAGCTTATTTATATAACTATGTGGGCCAACCCTATAAAACGGCCGAAAAAGTACGTTTTGTGCTGGATAACTTCTACACCAATCAAACCGATGGTATAATTGGTAATGAAGATGTTGGGCAGATGTCGGCCTGGTATGTGCTATCAGCGCTCGGTTTTTACCAGGTAAATCCGGCTAATGGCGCTTATGTTTTTGGCAGTCCGGTTATTAATGAGGCAACACTAAAACTGGCTAACGGTAAAGTTTTTCATATCATCGTAAAAAACAATAATGCGGCTAATAAATACATACAGGGTATGGTTTTGAATGGCAAAAGCTACCCTAAATCATATTTAATGTATAACGATATTTTAAAAGGCGGTGAATTGATTATTACAATGAGCAACAAACCTTCCAATTATTGGGGCGTAAATAAAGCTTTCAGGCCAAAATCTGTCTATACGAATTGAACTGTAGCGTAATGATTATAATTGATTCAATTTAAAACGAATTACTTCTATTGATTCTTTTTGTCTTGAAATAATAACATACAGCTCATTTTTATAAATTATGGAGTGCGGATAGCCATATTGTCCGCCTTTCCATAATCCTTTTTCTTTTAACTGGTAAAGCTCATCTGCAATAACATATTGCTTGTTAAAAGATTTTCCATCATTTGATACCGCTAAAATCAGCGGATTACGGTCATAATGGTGCAAAGTATCTGGAATACCCACATAATAATACCTTTTATCGGGTAACCTGCCGAAGTGGAACTTGCTATCATTATCTGTAAATTTAGTTTGAACAGGACTTGACCATGTGCTGCCATTATCCCTGCTTTCGGTCAACCAGAGCCAGCCTTTCCAGCCCTTTCCGGTAACTCTTAAAAGCATATGTATAACATTATCATCTGTCTGAAAAAATGAACCTTCACATAATGGGGGATATCCCATTTTTTTTGCCGGCCGGTAAAAAGTGGATGAATTATCCTGTTTGTATAATGAGTCGGGGTAAAAGCTGGTCATTTTCCAGCCCGATAAGCCCCGATGGTCATCTGTATAAGGAAAGCTGAAATTTCCACTGATAATAAGTCTTCCGCTTCTGGTAATTTCGGGCCCGTGATTGGGAATAATGGGCAGGTGCATATCTATCGGTTCACTCCAATGTTCGCCATCTGTACTTGTTTTGGCCCACAGATGTGTATCCGTACGATCCTTTTTATAGTCGCCATAATAAGCCACTAAAGTATCATTGAATTTATAAAGTCCGGCTGCAGTAAGTACTCTTAAGGTATCATTGGCAGCCTTAGACGGACTGGCCACTACACCCATTTTTGACCAATGTGCAAAATCATCCGAAACTGAAAAAACAACACGTTGGCCGGGTGAATCTTCATCTTTTAACCCGTTTGACCATATGGCTATTAATTTGCCTTTAAATTCAATTATAGAAGGGTGATGATTATACAGCCATTGTTTTTCGGGCGTATAGATCATTTGTCTGTCTATATGCAGATGGGGCAGGCCATTTTCATCTCTATATTGATTGCTGATGCTTGTTTGTTGTGCTTTTAAATTGCTGGAAATCATTGCAAATAATAAAATGGCAGCAATTAAATTTGATGAAGCTTTCATTTTATTAAGATAATATACTTTTCATAAACAGATCAATTCTATTTATAAAAAGTAAAAGGGTAAACTTTCTTTAGGACGAGACGCACATTTTTGTACCAGGTTGTCCCATTCTGTCCCATGATCATGTGTTAACTTGTTGATTTACAGCGTTGGCTTGTTTCGCTTGTCCCTATGTGTTTTTTCTGTTTCATATATTCGTGGGACAGTATGCAGCGCTGACAAGTGGCTGTTTATCCATGTCGTTTTAATTTAGGATCATTATTTGTCCCACCAAACCCGACCTGTTAAAACATCACCGCCAGGCAACCGGGCCACAGCAGCTTTGTAGTTCGTCGGGTTCGTTAATATTTCTGTTGACAAGTAAATCATTCTTCGGGGTATGGTACCCATTGTTACGTTTCCGGGATAATTTATGGCAGTAAGCTCGGGGTACCCTGACCTTTTCCAGTTAAACCAGTTTTCAATAAAGTTAAAAGTGGTTCCTGTAGTTATCCAGTATTGGGTGTTGATCATCTGCAATGAATTGTTCAACGTCGATATATCCAGTGGGTTCGAATTCAGGTAATTACTAATGGACGCAGTACTTATACTGGTTTGCGCATCCAACTGGGTGAGCGACTGGAAGGCACCGGTTACCCCGTTTGCATAATGCTGTTGGGCGGAGCCCTCAATGCTCCATCCCCGTACTTTTGCTTCGGCCAGTAAAAGCTCTGTTTCTGCATAAGTAAACACCAGTATAGATCCACCTAATTTAAGGTATACATTGGTGCGGGGCCTGGAGTAATTGCCCAATGCCGCATAATCAGCCCCGATACCCGTTCCTCCGGGGTAGCCGGGAGATTTGCTAATGTCAGTGGCTCCCCCTAAAAGGTCATACCCATTTGGCATACCCCGTTGCAATGAAGAATCCGGATTGCCCGAAAGTGTTTCATTGCCGTTATTAGCCAGGCCGGCTGCAGGTATTTCTCCAATTACGCTAAGTCTGGGGTCCTGCGTTTGTCTTAAATAGTCAATCAGCGTTTTACTCCATCGTACCTGTTCATAATCGGTAAGTGTTCTCATAGCTATTGAGGTGCCGTTTTGACTGGCCGAATTCGTTGCGTCGGTTTGTACTATCGCATTGTCGCTGATGTCATTAAAAGTGCCACCGGCAGCTGCTTTTTCAGCCCATTTTTCGGCGGTAACCGGGTCAATCTTGGTAAGCCGCATAGCCACCCGCAACATTAATGAGTAACCAAATTTTTTCCAGCGTGTTATATCCCCGTTATAGAAGAGATCGGCGGTAGGTTTCGGCCGGTTAACGTCCAGTTTTGAAATAGCGTTGTCAAGATCAGTTAACATCGCATTATAAATACTTTGTTGGGTGTCATAAACAGGATATTTGATACCCTCTTGCGCCATATCAGCCTGTGAATAAGGGCAATCGCCATACATATCTGTAGTTCGCTGTAAAATTAATACAAACATGATGTTGCCAATATTTATCAAATTGGAATATGCTGCCGAATCTTTTTGGATGCATAATTGCTGCATTTCCCTTATGCTACCGGCTTCTGTATAACCCTGTGTAAATATGGCTCCCTGATAATCAGTAAAATTGCCTTCATTGATATATTTATCGCCGTTGTTGTAATAATAATAAGTTGATGCCAATACCTGCATCATCGTGCTTTCATAAACCAATTGATAATAACCGGTATTTGCATAATTCAATTGTGCTGTTGAAAGCAGATTGTTAGGGTCAAAATTGGTGGATGTTGATTTTGAAGGATCTGTGTTGATGTTATTTAACTGCGTTTTGGTGCAGCCAGTTAAAAAAATAATCCCCGAAAGTATGGTCAAAAATGCTTTCTTCATCTCACATCACTTAAATTTAAAATTCAGGTTAAATCCTAAGGTTCGTGTTGCGGGCAACGATTCACCCTCTATGCCCGCATAAGTAAGATCTGACGAAAACTCCGATTCAGGATCAATATTTTTGGTGTATTTTAATATCGTGAAAATATTGCGGCCCACCAGGCTTGCGGTAACGGTCCGGAATAAATTCCCCAAAAATGGCGGTGTAAATTCGTACCCGAGAATAAGCTGCCTGAACTTAATAAAGCTGCCATTTAAAACAGACAGGGCCGAAATATTAGTTGCCAGCTGCGGATAGTAATTATAGGCCGGTACGTTTATAGTATTAATTTGTCCGTTATCATTTACCCCTTTTGCCACTATTCCGGTTTCGCGTCCAACGAGGGTTGCCTTGTTAAGCCCATAAACATATGAATAATCCTCGGTGGCAGAAAGTACCTTATTACCAAACTTGTAATCTATCAAAAATGAAAGATTGAATTTCTTATATCTGAATGAGTTGGTAAAACCGCCGTAAGAAGTAGGTAGTGTGCCCCCCATGGCCTTTAGTTCGCCACGCTCGGGTATGCCATCGCTGCCGATAATGATGTTTCCCATATTATCTCTTTTATAATCATAAGCCATAACCTGGGTAATGGATTTGCCTACCACCAGCGCAGTATTAGCATTTAAGGGCCGGTAGGTGCCAGTTAATAAGTATTGACTTGAACCGTCAATGGATAACAGTACATTATGCACCTGACTAAAATTAATACCGGCGTTCCATGAAAAATTTGTTGTGCGGATAAGTCCGCCCGAAAGCATAAGCTCGAGGCCCGTATTTTTGGTTTTTCCTACATTAACATATGCCGAAGTAAAACCGGTTGCTACAGATTGCTGTGCATTGGTTATTTCGTTACGTGTTATCCGGTTAAAGTAAGTAGCATCCAGGCTAAGTCTGTTCTTGAAAAATGATAAATTTACTCCGGTTTCAAATTCGTTTAGTGTAAATGGTTTTAAGTTATAATTAGGTAATTCGGCCGAAAAACTTCCTAACGGGATACCATTTACCGTATTATTTGAGGTGAAATAAAGTTGTGTAGTATAGGGTTGTGAAGGCTCGCCACTTGTTTTTGCATAACTGATTCTGAATTTTCCTGAGCTGAGATAGGGGAGAGCCAACAAGTTTGAAAATAAAAAGCTTCCTGAAACACCCGGAACAAAAATGCCGCGGCTAACCGGTGGCAGCGTTGAAAAAACATCATATCTGCCAGTAGCTGCAATGTCGAGCAAGTTTTTGAAATTAAAGTCAGCCGAATAATAGGCAGATTCGGTTACGATTTCCGATACATCATAATTAGAACTACTGCTCACCAGGTTGGATGGAGTATACAAATAAGGTATAATAAATTGCGAGCCGGTAATTTCGGTAAGATTGTATTGCCGTTGGCGATAGTTTCCTCCAACCGAAAAATTTAACGTAAGATCGTGCGTCAGCTTTTTATTTGCTACGAAGAGCAGATCGGTATTCAGTTCGCTGGTTTGCGATTTGCTCAACCCATTTAAGCCGCCTTGTTCGTTAACCGTAAATGCTGTGCCTGTTGGCAAAACATTTAATAACCCATCATTACTGATATCATAACCGAGCCTTCCCTGCAAATAAACATTGTCGGTAAAGTTATATTTTAAAACGGTTGCGGTTATAAAGCGGTTGCGTGTTGTGTTATCAACCTGTTTATTAATAACAAAATATGGATTAGTAATATAAACATTGCTGTTAAATTGTGATTCATTGCCGGTTACCGGGTTGTAACCAGGTTTTAAACTTAGTTGATTGGCGCTGGTAGCCAAAAACTCAATGCCATAATTGGCGTTCATCGGCCCATCGCTTAAATACGACCTGGTTTTGGCCATTTCGTAAATATAATTCCCGTTGAAACTTAGTTTCAACTTATCGGTGATGTCATAAGAAGTATTGAGATTAAAGGTTTTCCTGTTAAGGCCACTATTGGGAACGATGGATTCATAATTGAGATTGGAAGCCGATGCTCTGAACGCAGCTTTTGCATTGCCACCGCTAACCTCAATAGTATTGGTCAAAGCGGGTGCCGTGCGGTAAAATGCTTCAATATTATTTTTCACTGCCGAATAGGGGTAGTAATTACCATCAGTTTGTATGGTGGGCTTTCCGTCAAGTTTTTCGCCCCAGCTTAACAAGCCCGATGCTATGGCGCTTTGTACATCTTGCGGACGCTCATTTTGTGAGCCCTGCCCGTATACATATTGAAAGTCGGTATTATTTACAGCATGATCAAATGAAAGATTTAAATTGTATTCTACCAGGGTACTTGAATTTTTTTCTCCCGTTTTTGTGTTGATCAGAATAACACCATTTGCAGCCCTTGCCCCATAGAGTGCCGAAGCCGCCGAACCTTTCAATACAGTAATGCTTTCAATATCATCAGGGTTGATATTGCTGAAACCATCGCCATAATCAGCCCCACCGTATTCATTTGCACTGCCACGTTGCGTATTATCAATAGGAACGCCATCTAAAACAAGCAGTGGCGAACCTGCGTTCATACTAGCCGCACCCCGGAGCAATAACCTGGAAGATGATGCAGGTCCTCCATAAGTGCCGCTTACATTCAGACCTGCTACCTGACCCTCAAGCGACATGGCAACGTTAGACTCGCGGGCTGTTGTTAAATCAGCCCCTGATATAGCGGCAACAGAGTAGCCTACCTTCCAATTCTCTTTCTTTATGTTTAAGGCTGTAACTACTACTTCATCTAAACTATGGTAAGCGTCTTGAAGTGTTATTTTTAAAGGTTGATCCGTTGTTGTAATTATCACCTGCTGCGTGTTATAACCAATATTTGAAATTTCAATTGTTGCTCCTTTTATGCCATTAATTACAAACCGGCCCTCTTTATCTGTTTCGATGCCATAGTTGCTGTTTTTTATCCTGACGGAGGCTCCGCTGATGGGTTGATCTTTTTCGTTAGTTACGATGCCATTAATTGCTCCGTTTTTTATCGAATCTTTTTCTGTTCCGATAGCAATCAGGTTATTAGCGGTCAATCTGTAATAGTAGTGAGTACCTTTAAGTAAATTGTCAAGCAGGGGCAGTACTTCTGCGTTTTTTACTGATAAGGTGATCAGTTGGGTTGGTAATTGATCTGCCCTGTAAATAAAACGATAAACCGTTTGATGCTGTATGGCGGTTATAATTTCTTCAAAATGTACGCGCTGATAGTTAAGGGTGACTTTTGTTTGACCGCAGGCTATTTTGGATGCCAGGAAAACTAAAATTAAAATAAGCAGCCTGATTAACTTCATTAATTAATCTATAAAACGATACAGCACATCAGATAGACCCCAAAAAAATATCTTCGGAGCCGGTCCTTTGAAAAAGAGCTATAATTATAATTGGTTAAAAAATATAAATGGTGTTACCCGATACTTGGTAGTTAAACTTTGTAACTACCTGCAATGATAATAAAACCTGTTGTATATTTTCGTTTTCAAATTCACCAGATAGCCTGATGGATTTTAGCTTTTCATTTTTAAATATAATGTTTGTCCCATATTTCCTGACCAAACTATTAGCCAGCAGGTTGAATGGCTCATTCTTGAAAATGAGTTTCTGCTTCATCCACGCAGTTTCTGCATAAGTTTCTTTGATTAATTGATGGCCGGATGCATTCACAATCAATTTATCGCCGGGTTTTAGCAGTACGTTTATAGCAGGCTCATTATTTAAAGTAGCCTGTATGCTTCCCCTAAAGAGTGTAGCCTCAAACTGGGCATCGTTGGCATAACTTTTTAGGTTGAATGCCGTTCCCAGCACCTTTATAGCGGTTTTTTCGGTATGGACGATAAAAGGGTGGCTATGATCACTGGCTACATCAAAATAGCCTTCGCCATTTAAATAAACGTCCCTTGTTTGGCCATTAAAATGCTTGGGGTATTTTAAAACCGATGAGGAATTAAGTGTTACCATAGTGCCGTCTGGCAGTTTAATCTGCGCTATGGAACCCCATTTGGTTTGTAGTTGTGCTGTGGCAGTTTCCTGAACAGGTTTTGTTTTAACCAGGTAGATGCCAACCGAAACAATCATAATAGCAACGGCAGCTGAAATGATACGCAACCACGGAAAAATGTAAGCCGGTTTGCTTATTTCTCTGATATTATCTTTTTCCGTAATAGTATCCACTATCCCGGCTCGTTTTTTTATATTTTCAAATACGCTTACAATGTTTTCATATGGTTCATCGTCTTGTGCCCAATATGATTTTATCGCCTCGTAATCTTTATAAAAGGAAGTATTGCTTGCTATAAGCCGGTTAAACTCAGCAACTTCATCAGGAGTAATATCTCCTGATAGCATCTTTGCAAGTAATTCGGTAAATAGATCTTCTTCCATTAGTGTATATTGTACAATATTATAATCCTGCTTTTTATAAAAATGCCTACAGGCGATGAAAAAAATAAAACAATATGATTAAGATATTAAAAATTTTGCCGTTTTTTTCTATGCTTTTTGAATTTTCCGACAATGATTTCAAGGTTTGTCTTAATTTATCAATAGCCCTGAACAGCTGAGTTTGAACGGTTCTGGGGGAGATACTCAGAATTTCAGCAACTTCTTTATATTTCAGGCCGTTTTCTTTTATCAGCCTGAAAACAATTCTGGCCTGTGCAGGCAGCATTTCTATGGCCTGGTCCAAACGATGATGCAATTCTTTTCTTTCCAGTTTTTTTGATGGGTCTGAAAGATCTACCAATTGAAAGTCGTTATCTTCCAGTTCAACAAAATGTATATTCGAATATTTTTTACGATATTTTAATGATTGATTTTTTACTGCTATAAATAAATAACTCTCGGGGTAATCAACGTGACTTAATGATCTTCGGTTATTCCAGCACTTTACAAATACTTCAGAAACTATTTCTTCCGCAGCCTCGCGTTGATGAACATAGTAAACACTAAATTTGATAAGCTTGTTGAACAGGGTATAGTAGAGCCGTTCAAATGCTTGCACATCATCATCCAGGCAAATTTTTCGCCAAAGTTCAGTTAAGTCGGGTCTCAATCGTATTTAAAATTGATAATTGATTTTGTATCAACAGGTCGCAAGGTAGCAAATGCCAAATTGTTTTTCTGTAATAATTTTTAACATGTTTAAATTAATAATTATTGGTACATTTTATTTTCTGTAGGTTAAAAACTAACACCTCTCATATCGGCAATCTCACGTGGTCAGTCTTTTTTAAAAAAAATATAAAATTCTTGTAGGCAATTTTCCAATAAAAGGGAATATATCCTTATAGCCGGGGGCGGTGTACCTGCCCAAAGCAAACGGGGTATGCGCTTTATGCCGGCTTAAAGCCTCGCAACCAATTATTAACAGTTTTATCAATTTCTAAAACATGAGTATGAAAAAAAAATTACTTACATGCTTTATTGTTTGCAGTTCGGCAGGGGCATTTTTTGCCAGCAGTGCTATGGCAGCCGCAAACAGCAGGCATTTTTTAACAACACATGCACCATCTTTTCAGGTTAATGCTGATCGGAGTATTAAAGGAACCGTAAAGGACGATGCGGGAGCAACGCTGCCAGGCGTCTCTGTTACGGTAAAAGGTACTACACGTGGTACTCAGACAGATGTTAACGGACGGTTCACCTTAACTGCAAACCAGGGCGACGTGCTGGTTTTTAGTTACATAGGGTATAATACCAAAGAAGTTACAGTAGGTACCGATGCAGTAATGGCTGTAACGCTTACATCCAATGCAAGCCAGCTGGATGTGATAGTAGTTACCGCATTAGGTGTAAAAAGATCTCAAAAGTCGCTTACCTATGCACAGCAACAAATTAAAGGCAGTGAGATAAACGATGTAAAAACCGATAACCTGATGAACGCGCTAAACGGCAAAGTGGCCGGTTTAGATGTTCAGCCCAGTGCTTCGGGCGTTGGTGGTTCTGTAAAGGTATTGTTAAGGGGGGCCCGCTCTTTTGCCGGCAATAACCAGCCTTTGTATGTTATTGACGGTGTGCCAATGGCAAACCCTGTTAATATAAATGGCCAGAACCCTATTGGTACCGCAACAGCGGCAGGTAATACTACTGGCCAGCCCAATGATAACTTTGGTGGCCAACCTGACGGAGGTGACGGAATATCAAACCTTAATCCTGATGATATTGAAAGTATCACCGTACTGGAAGGTGCATCGGCAGCTGCTTTATATGGTAGCCAGGCGGCAAATGGCGTAATTGTAATCAATACAAAAAAAGGCAAAGCCGGTAAAGCTGAAATAAATTTTTCATCAAGCTTTCTTGCCTCAAACGCTGTTGCTGAACCACAGTTTCAGAACCAATATGGACGTACTTCGCCTACCACGCAAACAAGCTGGGGATCTGCAATTTCTGGTGGTGAAAACAACCTGAAAGATTATTTTCAGACAGGAAATAACTTCACTAACTCGCTTGACATTTCATTGGGTAATGAAAGCGCGCAAACTTATTTTTCATATGCCAACACTACAGCAAGCGGCATTGAACCCAATAATAAATTGGAAAGGAATAACTTTAATATCCATGAAAGTGCAAAGCTCCTGAACAATAAACTAACTATTGATGGAAGTGTTAATTATATCGACCAAAAGGTTACCAACAGCCCGGCACTGGGACTATATCTAAATCCCTTGGTAGGCTTGTATTTATTTCCGCGTGGTTTAAATATACTTCCGTACAAAAATCAATATAATATACCTGATGCAAGTGGGCTTACCCACCAAAATTGGATATCTAATAGTGATGACAGCCAGCAACAAAATCCCTGGTGGACAACCTATATGGATCCTAATACTTTGCAGCGTAACCGTGTTATAATGAATGGAAGCGCTAAATATGAGTTTACCAATTGGTTTAATGTACAAGTGAGAGGAAGCCTGGACCGTACATCTGACAATTATCAGATGGATGAATATGCCGGTACTATCAGTACTTACAATAGTAACGGTTTAGGCCATTTAAGTTATAATAATCAAACAACTGAGCAAAAATACGCTGATGCGATTGCCAACTTTAATGCGCCAAAATGGGGTGATTTTAAGCTTGATGGTTTGATTGGTGCAAGTATTACTGACATGCTGCTGAATGGCACCGGCACCAATGGCGATCTTGCTGTAACACCTAACTTTTTTAGCACTACAAATATTATTGCTGCAAAGGCTGTTCCTACTCCTTATTTCGAACACACCCAGCTTCAGTCAATATTTGAAAGTGCAAACCTTTCTTATAAAGATTTTGTGTATCTGGCATTAACAAACCGTTCAGACTGGAACTCAACGCTGGCCTATACTGAATCTGATCACTACAATTATCCTTCGGTAGGTTTATCGTTTATTTTGTCACAAATGTTCCAGATGCCTAAGGCTATCTCTTATGCAAAAGTAAGGGCCAGCTATGCAAATGTTGGTAACGGTGTGCCTCCATACCTTACCCTGATACAAAATACACAAAACACTACGACAGGTGCACTAACCTTTAATAATGCACAGGCACTTGCCACATTGAAACCAGAGAGTACCCATTCTTTTGAGATTGGTACGGATTGGAAATTTATTGATAATAGTATCAACTTTAGTTTCACTTATTACAATACCCATACTTACAATCAATATTTTACATTAACCCCGCCCGCTGCTACACTAATTACGCAAGGCTATGTTAATGCAGGTAATATTCAGAATACAGGTATTGAATTTACACTGGGCGCAGATGTTGTAAAAGGCAGTGCATTAACTTGGAATACCTCTTTTATAGGTTCTATGAATAGAAACAAGGTTATTGAAGTTGATCCGGCTGATAATTTGAACCTGGCGGTATTAACCGGTACTTCCGGCAACTCATTTGGATATGAATCAGTACTTGCCAAAGGTGGTTCATATGGCGATATATATGGATTTACAACTGTTCGTAATGCACAAGGTCAAATTGTATTAACCGGTACCGGTCCAAACAATTATGCACCGCAAAAAAGCAGCTCGCTAAGCTATGTAGGTAATGCTAATCCTAAATTTCAGTTAGGCTGGAATAACAGCTTTAGCCGCGGCAATTTTACGCTTAGTTTCCTGGTTGATGGAAAATTTGGCGGACAGGTATTGTCATTAACACAGGCAATGATGGATAGCTATGGAGTTTCAAAAGCTTCGGGCGATGCACGTGCAAATGGCGGTGTTTCAATAAACGCTGTTAACCAGGCGGGTGCTGCTGTAACAAGCATCCCTGCATCAAACTGGTACCAGGCAATTGGCGGCCGTAATGCCTTTACAGATCAGTATATATACAGCGCAACTGTAGTGCGTTTGCGCCAGGCAGACCTGGGTTACACCTGGGCAATTGCCAACAGTGCTGTTAAGAGCGTAAAGCTTTCGTTAATAGGCCGTAACCTGATCTATTTCTATAAAAAGGCACCATTCGACCCTGAGATCGCAACATCGACAGGCAACGGGCTGTCAGGTGTCGACCTGTTTAATATGCCGGCAACACGTAACGTAGGCTTAAGTCTTAATGTTCGTTTCTAAAATCAATCATTTTTTATTCAATATATATAACAATGAAAAAGAACTTTAAATCAATCCTTCAGGTGCCCTCAAAAAAGCATTCGCTTATTTTGGGCACCGTTATAGCCCTGGCTCTAACAGGATGTACAAAGAATTTTGAAAAATATAATACCAATCCTAATGCTTTAACATCTGCCCAAAGTAACATAATTGCTCCTACTGCTTTCGGGCCTATGGAGCAGGCTATTTATTCAAATTACCAACGGGCGCAAAATCTTAGCGCTGATTGCTATAGCGGATATATGCAATCGGGTATAGATTTTGGCACGCAGAATAATGTGACCTATGTAATGAATGATGGCTGGAACTCAACAGGTTTTAACGATGAATACAATTTAGTTATGGCGCCAATACATGCATTGGCTACTACAACTACCGTAAAAACTAAAAATCCAGAAATGTGGGGCGTAGCCTTGCTGATACAGGTTGAAGCTATGAGCCGGGTTACCGACAGGTTTGGTCCTATCCCTTACTCAAAGGTGGCAACGTCATTAGTTACTGCTCCGTATGATGATCAACAATCAGTTTATCAGCAATTCTTTAAACAGATTGACACCGCGGTTACTAATATTAACGCTTATATAGCGACTAATCCAACTAAGTCAAGTCTTGGAGCATCTGACTATATTTATGGTGGTAACTATACTGAGTGGCTTAAATTTGCCAATTCACTACGCTTACGTTTAGCAATGCGCATTGTAAAAGCGGATGCAGCAACAGCACAGCAGCAAGCAGAAAAAGCTATGGCTGATCCAGGTGGCTTGTTAACTGTTCCAACTGATGACGCTGCTATTGCACAGACAGGCGGCAGGGAGAATGACCTTCACCAAATTTGTGGCGATTGGCAAAATACAAACCTGAATGCTTCGCTTCAAACCTATTTAGTTGGTTATAATGACCCACGGTTGGCAATATATGCAACGCCGGCTACAGCTAATGCAGGTTATAACTTAGCTGGCCAATATGTTGGCCTTCGCTTAGGTTTAACTGAATCTGCAAATGGTAATTATAAATTATATGCCGCTTTAAATACCACAACAACTTTTGCCTTTGCAACTCCGCAACTAATAATGACAGCTGCAGAAGTTTGGTTTTTGAAAGCCGAGGCAGCTTTGCGTGGATGGGCTGGTGCCGGTACTGCACAAACAGATTATGAACAAGGTATTACTACTTCAATGAGTCAATGGGGGGCCAATATTGGTAATTATCTAAGTGATGCAACCAGTACAGAAGCTGCATATACCGATCCTGCAAACTCAGCTAATAATTCGCCTGCCGTTTCTACTATCACTATTAAGTGGGACCCTACTGCTACCCAGGAACAACAATTAGAACGTATTATTACCCAAAAATGGCTGGCTATATTTCCTGACGGACAGGAAGCATGGTCTGACTGGAGAAGAACCGGGTATCCTCAATTATTTACTACCGCTAATAATTTAAGCGGCGGCGTTGTGAATTCGCAAACAGGCGCACGTCGTTTGCCATACCCATCAAGTGAGCATACTACCAATACAGCTGCTTATAATAATGCTATAACCCTGTTGGGCGGTGCCGATAATGCAGGCACCCGTTTATGGTGGGATGTAAATAAAGCGAACTTTTAACTGAGTAATGAGAACGGATGAAAATTGGTTGAATTCATCCTTAAAGGCCCCTGCAAAGGGGCCTTTTTAACTGACTTATTGCTTCGGCAGTAACCGGCAAAATATAAATAAACCAATCGACCTTAAAAACCTAAAACCTGTTACAGTAGAAAATTATAACCTTCTGCTAGTGATGCCTATGGATAAAATCAATTAATCTAAATTTTATAAACCAAATTAAAAAACCAAAAAAAATCATGAGAACATCTAACAAATTATTCCTGACAAAGGCAGCCTCCTTTGGTATGGTACTAACACTTTTATTTTTTTCTGCATGTAAAAAAGATGCTAGTAACGCATCACCCCAAACAGCGCCTGCAAGCTCTCTAAAGGGTCAAAGTAATTTAGCGGCGAGCGCTGTCACCCCGCAGTCAGTGTGTTATGTTGAGGTAAATACCGAAAGTTTACTTAATGTTGGTAATTACGTACTGGCCAACGGTAAGCAATTATTTAGCATAGGTATTATTTTTGCCGCCAATATTAATTACGATACTACTGCAGATACTGCACAGCTTTATTTTAATTCGCAGGTGACTAGCGTTTTGAGCGGCGCTGCCACCAATATTAAGCCACTGCAGGCCAAAGGAATAAAAGTGCTTCTATCCATACTGGGTAACCATGAGGGTGCAGGGATCTGTAATTTCCAAACACAGGCAGCGGCCACCGCTTTTGCAAAGCAGCTAAGTGCTGCCGTTACCAAGTATGGCCTTGACGGGATTGATTTTGATGATGAATACGCTGATTATGGGACTAATGGAACCGGTCAGCCAAATGCTTATTCTTTTGTTTATTTGGTAACCGCTTTACGCCAGTTGATGCCGACTAAAATTATTTCTTTTTATGATTATGGCCCCGCTGCGTCTGAGCTATCTTACAATGGCGTAACTGTTGGCTCAAAAGTTAATTACAGCTGGAATGCAATATATGGCACCTTCTCGGTTCCTAATGTACCCGGTTTAAGTGCAGCCAACCTTGGCCCTGCAGCAATTGATATTCAAAATACCAGCGCAAGTACAGCAGCATCGCTGGCAACTCAAACAGTAAACGGCGGTTATGGCATTTACTTAACCTATAACCTGCCTAATACCGATGTTCATACTTATCTGACCAGTGTATCAAAGGCTTTATATGGCCAGGCAACTGTTTATAAGTAAGATCAGTGAAAATTCAATAATAAAATAAATAAATAGCGACCGGCCTTTGTAAGGGCTGGTCGCTATTGCATAACAACGTATGTTAAAAATTCTAAAATATCCGATTTCCTTACTAGCCCTGGCAATCTCCTTAAATGGTTTTGCGCAGGAAAAATTAACAAAATATGTAGATCCATTTATAGGCACAGGCGGACACGGGCACACTTTTCCGGGCGCCGCGGTTCCATTTGGTATGATACAGCTCAGCCCTGATAATGGCCGGACCGGCTGGGACTGGTGCGGGGGTTATCATTATGGTGATACTGTTATTGCCGGGTTTAGCCACATGCACTTAAGTGGTACAGGTATAGGCGATTGGTGCGATATATCTGTAATGCCTGAAAATAGGCTCATTACCGATACCGCCGATCATGGTTTGGCAAAATTCAAGCACAGGAATGAAGTAGCAAGTCCGGGTTTTTATAAAGTAACGATGGATAATGGTATCAGTGCGGCCTTTACAGTTACAGAACATTGCGGTTTCCATGATTATATTTTTCCGGCAAATGTGAGTCCGGTGATTAAGCTAGATCTGGGTTATCATCAAAACTGGGATAAGCCTACAGAAACTTACGTTGAACAATTGGATGATTCCACCCTGGTGGGTTATCGTTATTCTACCGGATGGGCACAAACACAGCGTGTGTATTTTGCGCTACGTTCGTCGGTTCCGTTCAGCAAACTAACCGTAATTGCCGATGGCAAGCCAATATCATCATCTCATGCAACGGGCGCGGGCGTTATTGCGCAATTACTGTTTAATAAGCAAAAGACTAACCATATTATGCTTAAAGTAGCATTATCTACGGTAAGTTCAGACAATGCAACCCAAGCCCTTAAAGAAATTAATAACTGGGATTTTAATAGTGTCAGGAAACATGCTGCCGAAAAATGGGAGCATGAACTATCGAAAATTCAAATCAATACTAACGATATCCGGCTCAAACGGATCTTTTATACCGGCATTTATCATACCTGTATAGCGCCATCGCAATATTCTGATGCTGATGGAACCTATCAAAATGCAAAAGGTGAAATCCACAAAATGCCTGCCGGGCAACAACGTTATACTGCCTATTCGCTTTGGGACACTTTTCGTGCCCTGAATCCATTATATACCCTTACACAACCTGAGCGCTACCCGGGAATTTTAAATTCCATGCTTGCCTTTTACAAGGAGAATGGCCTGCTGCCGGTTTGGGACCTGAGTACTGATGAAACCAATTGCATGACCGGTTACCACGCAGTACCGGTTTTGGCAGATGCTATTTTAAAGGGTATAAAAGGCATCGACTACCAACTGGCTTATACCGCCATGAAGGCAAGCGCTATGGAAAACATTAGGGGCTGCAACTATTACCGCCAATACGGTTATGTACCGCAGGACAAGTACGGAGCAAGCGTTACCAATACCCTCGAATATAGTTATGACGACTGGTGCATTGCCCAGGTGGCGCAAAAACTGGGTTATGGTGATGATTATAAATATTTTACGAAGCGTTCTGCCAACTGGAAAAATCTATATGACCCCGGTACTGGTTTTATGCGGGCAAAAAATGCAGATGGCAGCTGGGTAATACCTTTTGATCCTTTTTATTCGGAGCATAACCCTGATAAGGCTATGTTTATGGAAGGAGATGCCTGGCAATATACCTTCTTTGTGCCCCAGGATGTTGAGGGGCTAATCAGCGCCTATGGCGGCAGACAAAAATTTGTAAAAAAACTGGACTCACTGTTTACCATAACCTCAGTTATGCATGGAGAAGACCAGTCGCCTGACATTAGCGGCATGATTGGTCAATATGCGCACGGAAATGAACCCAGTCACCATGTAGCTTATCTGTACGATTATGCAGGGATGCCATGGAAAACGCAGTCGCGTGTGAGGATGGTTGTAGATTCTTTGTATCACGATCAGCCAGACGGTTACGCGGGGAATGAAGATTGCGGCCAAATGAGTGCCTGGGCTGTGTGGACCATCACCGGCTTGTACCCCGTTAATCCGGCAAGCGGCAGGTATATGTTTGGTAGTCCATCAGTAAATGAAGCGGTTATTAAAACTAAAGGTGGCAAATTTACTATCCGCACTAAAAATAATAATAAGACCAATGTTTATATTCAAAGTGCTATGTTTAATGGTAAGCCCTATCATAAAATGTACGTGACGCACCAACAAATTGTAAGTGGCGGCACATTAGAGTTTACGATGGGGCCAACATTAAATAAGACATGGTTTATAGTTAAGTAAGTATTCTGTTAAATAAATAACAAAAGCCTGTTTAAGTGTAATCTTCTGCAGGCTTTTGTTATTTATTGATCAATTCGTAATCCCTTACCGAAAAAATTGCAGAGAAGTGAAATTATCTATGAGCCCAAGTCTTATTATAAAAAAGACTATAGGAGTATTGTAGTGAAGTATTCGTAGCTAAGACAACCGTGATTGGCTTTTGTCCTGAAGTATCCAATTATGGTTGGTTGATTGCTCAATTCCAATCATATCTTTTATACTTATATCAGATAAAATCTTAAGCTCTTCCTCACGAATTTTAAGGTAGACTTTTTTAATACTGCATGTAGCTTCATCAAGACACTCTTCGCAGCTGTGATAATGAAATGCACTGGCGCAGGATACCTGCGCTATCGGTCCGTCCATCAGCCGAACTATGCTAACCAAAAGTATTTCTTCGGGCAGTTTGCTTAAAATATAGCCGCCATCTACTCCCTTTTTGCTAAATAAATAGCCTGCATTCCGTAAATCCAATAATATTACCTCCAAATATTTTTTGGGGATTTTTTCCAGTTCGGAAATTTTTGAAACCGGCATCGGAGGTTTATTCAAATTTTTCGCTAAAAAGATAAGGGCTTTGATAGCGTATTTTGCTTTTTTTGATAGCATGAGGTTTTAAGATTTTGGAGTCACCAAATAACAGCAGGGGACTCAATATGCATTTATTTAATATTAACCGCCAACAATAAAGCTTGTTTACATCAGTAAAGATCGTCGTCACAAACAGCAGCACTCTGTTTACCAGCCTTTAATCGCGCTGCCTTTAAATGCCTTCTCAGCAGCGTCTGCCACTTCAGGTGACTGGTAAGATTTTACGAATTTTTTCACATTATCCTGATCCTTATTGTCGTCTCTTGATACGATGATATTTACATAGGGCGACTTTTTACCCTCAATAAATACCCCATCCCGTTTAGCAACCAAGCCAGCGGGACCTGCAAATGTATTATCCATCATTAAATCAGAATTCACTCGTTTAACTCGTCTGAGGGTTGAAGGCAATGGCCCTCAACATTCCGCAGACAAGTATTTCAAACTATTAAATCAACTAAACGCTCCAAATGTATATAAAATCTATAGATTTTATATACATTATCTAAAAATGATTATATTCCTAGGTCAATAGCCTTGTGTATATATTATGACTAATCGGATAAGTGCTTCCGGTCACGAGTGCACGGCCCGCATGTTGCCTGCGCTGTATAGTTGTACCAGGTAAGGGGCATACTCGATAGATAGGGGCGATCCCTGCGGAGTACGAGTCCGCCGCTCCTTTGGCCCGAACTGTACAAATGACAGAAAAGGAGGTTATGACGCGCTAAGTATTATAAATAGTTCCTATTAGCGGCATAAAAAATTAACCTTTTAATGTAGCAGTAGCCAATTGTCTGCATATAAAGATTATGGATACACCCCCCAAAGCTAGGGTATCAGCGCGAACGCCAGCGCTCGACTGATAGAAGCAGGCAAAGCTGTAAGGTGATCTTCATCTGCGAAAGCGTTAAAACGGGCAACATATCCTGGTTTACCTTTAATTTCCTGTAGTCTCATACCTACGTCGCGGGCATTGCTTACCATGCGGTACTCAAGCATCTTCTTCTTTACAAATATCCTGGCGATTATGTTCCTGATTGCGGAAGGCATATGGGGCATCTTTTTCATCAATACACTGGTCATTTGTGGCGGCAGTGTAACGGGTAGATCTTGCTCCTTATCACCAACGAGCACTAACACCCTCGGAACTGCTTCTCCGGCCTGGATTTTGCGCTTGAAGTCTGGTATATCATTGAGTACCGAGCGCTTATTCCACCAAATTGAAGGGCTGGAGGCCACAAAATTGCGGAACGACCCAGGATGATTAAACAGAATACTAAGCGTGAACATACCTGCAATGGAATGACCATAGAGGGTTTGATTGTTAGCATCAACAGGATAGCAACCGGCAATCAATGGGCGCAATTCTTCAACTAGGAAGTGGTAGAAGTTTTCGGAACCACCATAATCATCGGGGTTAACGGGGGGCAGATCGGGTCTCTGCTGTATATTGGAGTGGGGTGTAGGCGGCGTTTGATCGCGATACCGCAGGCTGAACAGACTTACAGGATCGTTGGTAGGATAACCCACACCTACCACAAGAGCAGCCGCTCCTGTAAGTGCAAATGTCGCGCTCGTGGTTGCCATAATCGGAAAAGTCATATTCCCGTCGGTGGCGACAATCACTGGGTAACCCGAAGCAGGGGGCGGTGTATCAGGCTTGAAAACGAAAATGCGATAAGTTCTGCCACTGATCTCCGATGCCATGTCGAACTGGCTCGACCCATATACATATACCGGATCCTGGCCCGGCAAGGACTGGTAAGGGGCGTTATTTTCAGTCATGATCTTAACTATTAATCTGTTTGGCTTCAATCCAAAATTATGGTTGTATTAAAGCCCCGGGTGTTGCGGGGCCTTGCTCCTAAGGCTGCGCACGTACCAGCAATTACATTTATTTCACCCGATGTGATGTATTGGTTAAATTCCACTCCCAGGTAACGCCATTATCAGGTGAAAATGCCTGACTCCATACCGGGTTATCTTTATCTGTTTTATCCCACACAAATACTACCAATATAGGTTTGCCATTAAAAACATCCTTACAAAAAAACTTACCGATGTTGCCTTCAAATGAGCCAACAACAGGCGGATCCATAGTACCCAAGTTGCTATCAACCCAATAAAGGCTCCACAATTTTGTTTGGGGGTTAAATAAACGCAGCGTCAGTCCCTCGTAAGGCTTCTCCTTCACCTGGTTAAACGCTGTCTTGAAGATATCCATATTGCCTAATCCATTTAATATCGTTCCAAAATTTTCATCTGAAGATTCATACTCAATCCATTCGGTACAATTATTCAGCCTTGTTTTCAGTCTTTTATTGTGCATGGTCCATTTACCTGCTAAAAAATCAAAGTCATTTTGTGAAGAAGTGCTGGATGGAGTGATCTCTAGTTCACCTGATGAATTGATCTTCGCATTTACCATTACCGGTTCCTTTGGCCAGGTGGTCTGCGCGTGAACAAATGACAGGTTCAGAGTAAGCAAGGTTAGTAATCCAATAATTTTTCGTGTCTGTTGAATATTTCTCATTGTTTTTAGGTTTGATAATTTATTGTAAATGATGATATTTTGGATTAGGTAATTATTTTATTCTATGCGCTACACTGGTTGAATTTGTTTCCCAGGTGATGCCGTTATCAGGCGAAAATGCCTGGCTCCATAAGTAATTATCCTTATCTGTTTTAACCCATTTAAACATTACCAATATTGGCTTCCCATTAAAAGTATCTTTACAATAAAACTTGCCCACATTGCCTTCAAACGAGCCTACAACGGGCGGATCCATTGTACCGTAATTACTATCGGCCCAATAAAGGCTCCACAATTTTGTTTGTGGATTGTACAACCTTATGGTTATACCTTCAAAGGGCTTATTGCTAACCGGGTTAAATGCCGACTTATAAATATCCATATTGCCTATCCCGTTTAATATGATACTATAATCGCCTGTTGCTTCAAAAGGTATCCATTCGGTACAATTATTTAACCTTGTTTTAAGTCTTTTATTAACCATGGCCCATTTGCCAACTAAAAAATTAAAATCATTTTGCGATGAAGTTGCTGATGGTGTAATATCAAGCTCTCCTGCAGATGTGATTTTAGCGTTGACCATCGGTTCTTTTAGCATACCCGTTTGGGCATAGGTGAGTGCATGCTGAACCGTAAATAAAATTAGTAAAATAAGAACATTTCTTGCGTATCGGATCTTTTTCATTTGTGCCTGGTTTTATGATTGATGTTTCTTTTAATTATATAAAATGACCTTAGTCTATACGTTCCAGGTTAGCGATAAAATTGATCTCCCAGGTCTTACCTCCGTCATCCGAAAATGCCTGTTCAAAACGATGCGATGTTGGTGTGATATCCGACCAAACCTGCCGAACCAGGATGGCCCTGCCTTTGAATGACTCCTGATCAAAAAATTCTCCCCGCCCGTTCTTGAATTCGCCTATCATGGGCGTGTTCATGGTGCCGTCATTACTGGCGGCTGCATTAAGACTCCATTGGTGAGACTGTGGGTTGTACAGAAACAGGAGCAGGTCTTCGATATGACCCGAAGAGCCGTCAGCTTCAAGCTCCTCAATTTGTGCGCGACCATCCCAAACTTTCCGCGCATCTAACGTGCCCGTCATAGGGACCCAGGTTGTAGAGCCGGTTAACGGATGAAGAAGGCGTTTTATAGTCGACTTCCATTTACCAAGGTGAAAATCAAAATCGTGCTGACCGTCCCTCTGAATGTTAACTCCCGGAGTGTCTGAATTTTGCTGTGCAAATAAATTAATGGGCTGTAACATGCCAATCAACTGGCAAATAATGCTTGTTAAAATTATCCTGTTTATTTTTTTCATATTGATTATTATTTCTTTTTGTTTAAATAGGTTCATCCATAATTATAATTAAGGCTGTTGGTCTGTATCAAAAATATTGATAGATTGGTTCTTTAAAAAGAGCCATTTTAATAAATTTAACAGAGCCAATTTAGATGGGAAAAATCACGCCTCAGATATTAGTAACCTTCATCAGTATCAATAAAAATCAAGGTGCAACCATTCATAATCAACTATACGAGCAGTTAAAGAACGGTATATATGATGGCATGCTGCGATCAGGCGAAAGGATGCCGTCCTCGCGCGAAATGAGCATGCAGTTCAAAATTTCCAGGAACGCGGTATTGCAGGTTTTTGAACAATTAGCGATGGAAGGTTTTTTTGAGGCAAAAACCGGATCGGGCACATTTATCAGTAAAAATGTAGATAAACTCTCCCGATCAAAAAGTAAAGCTGTGTACCCCACACAAAAATCAGAACACTATATAGCCAGACCACATGGGCTCAATGATGCTTTTAAAGGGCACGTTAGCGCCCTGGAACCTATGCATCCTTTTCAGCCCTCAATCCCGCTCGTATCAGAATTCCCTTTCCCGGCCTGGGCGAGCATTAGCGCAGGCGTACATAAAAAGATGGATAAGCTGCATTTAGGTTATGACGATGCCCAGGGATATTGGCCTTTGCGAAAAGCTTTGTGCGACCACCTGCGCATTTCAAGGTCAGTAAACTGCGACCCGGAAAATATGCTTATCGTAAACAGTTCCAGGCAAGCGCTGCATTTGATAGCAGAAATTTTGTTGAAAAATGGCGATCAATGCTGGATGGAAGACCCCGGTTACCCGGGTGCGACGTCGGCTATAAAGCGATTTGGCGGACAAATATGCCCCATACCAATAATAAATGATGGCATGGACCTTAATTTTGCTGCCTATCATTACCCCAAAGCTAAGCTTGCTTATGTAACCCCATCTCACCAGTTTCCAATGGGCAATACCATGGCACTTAGCGAGCGTGTAAATTTATTGAACTGGGCAAAAGACAATAATATGTGGATCATCGAGGATGATTACGATAGTGAATTCAGGTACAATAGCCGCCCTATTCCGGCGCTGCAGGGCATGGACACCAACGGAAATGTTATATATATAGGTAATGTAAGTAAAGTTATATTGCCCGCTTTACGTTTGGGTTACATGGTTTTCCCAACCAAAGTTATGGCCAGGCAATTCGCTACAGGAAAATCTGTAATTGAAGGGCAGAGCAATATAATTACCCAGGCTACGATAAGTGAATTTATCAGACAAGGGCATTTTAGCCGCCATATAAGGCGGATGAGAATATTATACAAAAAAGCACAGGACGACCTGGTAGGCCTGATTAATCTGCATTTAGAGAACAGGCTAAACCCAGTCCCCGTGGAAGCAGGTATGCATTTTATTGCCTGGCTGCCACCAGGTATTAATGCAGCAATAATAGCGGATGAAGCTTTAAAAGAGGGGCTAATTATACATACGCTTAGTCAGTATAGCATTAAATTTGACCATCAAAACGGATTAATTTTAGGGTTTACAGGCTTTTCATTTATCGAGATGGAAGCTGCGATACTTATATTGAAAAGCGTTTTGAATAGGCATTGTTGATATCCTCACGTAAACGAAAGCTGATTAAAATATAATACAAGACAAAAGCCTATTTTACGTCCTTGCAGATGTAAAGCATTATTTACTTAATTCTTCTACAGTGGTTGGCTTTCCTTTGCCTGTAGCGATCAGGCTTTTCAAGCTGCCGTTGATATAGCCGCTCCAGGCGTTAGAGCAGTCTTTAAAACATTCACCGCTGGGCACTAAACCAATATGCGTAAAGCGCACCTCTGTTTGGTCTCCTTGTTTGCTTATGTCGAAAATAATCCGGGTACCGGTCCACTCGGCCTCATCCTCAATAAAAGTGAGCTTACTGTCAGTTATCAGCCAAACGATTTTGCTGTAGGGAGAAACTTCGATAAGTTTTTGCCTGGAATAATGTACATCCCAGAACCGGACCGAAAATTCATCGTTAACTTTTTCTGTGTTGCCGTCTGCACCTTCCGTCCACCAGCCACGTACATTATTAATAGCATCAAAAGCTTCTTTTGGTGTTTGATCAACCAGGAAGCTGGTTGTGAAATCTTGCTTAGTCATGCTGGCCTCCTCTCAATATTTCCGCGGCTTTAAGCGCCGGGATATAAGGGTTAGGTTTGCCTTTACCTGTTTCAATCAGATCTTTTAAGCTGCCGTTGATATAGTTGCTCCAGGCACCCGAACATATTTTATAACATTCATAAGCTGGCACTAAACCAATATGCGTAAAGGTTAGCTTTGTTTTGCCATCCTTTTTGGAAATTTCAAAAACTACTTTTGTGCCCTTCCACTCAGTTTTGTCTTTGATAAAATCAAACTGATTTTCTAGCACCAGCCAAACTACTTTTTTGCCGGGCACAAATTCAGTGATCTTCATTTTGCAGCGATGTATTTCCTTGTAGTGATAATTGAACTCCGCGTTCAATTTGTCAGTCGGGCCTTCAATTTGTTCAGACCACCAGCCGCAAACATTATTGACTGCATTAAATACCTGTTCAGGGCTTTGGTCGACCAGGAAGGACGTTGTGTCATCTTGTTGTGGCATGTTTTTTAAATTTAATAGCGTTACAATTGTTGTCAGATAAATAATTAAAGGTTTCATATAATCATTCCCGCGGTTAGGTTAACAACGGTGCCTGTCATGGCACTGCCTTCATCAGAGGCCGCAAATACAGCCGTGCGGGCCAGCTCTGCCAGGGTTGTCAGCCGTCCCCTGTGGGTCATGCTTTCCATTCCGGCATGAAATTGCTCGAAGGTGATGCCATGCGATTTGCCATGAATATCCCATACCTCATCAATTAACGGGGTTTCGGGAATACCTGTAGTAAGCAGGCACACTGTACGCACACCCCGAGTGCCGCATTCTACCGACAGTGAACGTGCCAGTGCTTCGATAGCTGCCCAGGCCGGCACCATACCACCCACAAAAGGCGGACTTATGCGGCTGGCATTTGGCGTATGCATCATAATTACGCCGCCGCCTTGTTTTACCATATGGCTGGCTGCTGCTTTGGCAGTAATGAAATGCGCTTTTGCATAAGTAGTGATCGGCAGCATAAAATTGTCTGCAGAAAGTTCGGTAAGAGCAGTACCCTGAATATCTTTTTGAGGAATACCTATCGCATTAAATGAAATGTCGATCCTGCCGGTTTTGCTTATCACGTCTTCCAGATGCGTTTTCACAGCTTGTTCGTCCAATGCGTCAACTATAGCGGTGTCAATATTATTACCGGCAACAGCATCCAATTTGGCGGGTGTACGGCCGGTTAAGAAAACCTTTGCGCCTTCTTTGGCGAAAGCTTTTGCAATAGCACTTCCAACGGTGCCATCCCCGTAAATAACAGCAATTTTATTTTCCAGTCTTTTCATACCATCAAAAGTATTGTGCATATCGCACTTTTTTAGGGGGTTATATAGACATCATAGTGGGTTGATATGGACTTTGTTAACGCCTATCTTTATAGAAAAATAGCGGTATGAAAAGTGTAACCATTATCTTTCCGGGAGAACAAAGCAATTATAGCACGATAGCCTGCATTGCGGGCGCTTTCGAAATATTCGCTGCCGCCAACGGTTACTATAAAAGAACAGGCAAAAAGGAATTGTTTACCGTCCAATTGGCGGGCGCAGCTAAACGGGAGGAGATAACAGGAGGAATATTTACAGTGCTGCCGCAGGCCAGCCTTTCGTCAATAGTAAAAACTGACCTGATTATTATTCCTTCATCAGTTCCATTTTATCAAAAAGCAGGTAAAGAAAATGAGATGCTAATGGAGTGGATCAGGCAGCAATATAAAGGTGGCGCTGACATTGCCAGTATGTGTTCAGGTACGTTCATGCTGGCCTCATCAGGTTTGCTGGATGGCAGGAATTGCTCTACACATTGGGCCCACGCGGATGCTTTTCGTCAACAGTTCCCTAAAGTTAGTTTAATGGCTGACCAACTGATAACAGACGAAAACGGAATATATACGAATGGTGGCGCTTATTCTTTTTTAAACCTGATGATTTACCTGGTAGAAAAATATTACGACCGGCAAACAGCTATCTATTGTTCCAAGATTTTTCAGATCGAGATGGATAGGAACAGCCAATCGTCATTTGCCATATTTACGGGGCAAAAACTTCATGGGGACACGATGGTAGAGAAGGCTCAGATTTTTATCGAAAACAAATTGCATGAGAAACTATCGGTTGAAGAGCTTTCTTCCAGTTTTTCGATCAGCCGTAGAAACTTTGACCGGAGGTTTATTAAAGCAACGGGCAATACGCCTATCGAATACACCCAAAGGGTAAAGATCGAATCGGCTAAAAAGGCATTAGAAACCAGCCGCAAAACCGTTAACGAAGTAATGTATGAAGTGGGTTATTCGGATGTAAAAGCATTTCGAGAGGTGTTCAGAAAAATTACAGGGATGTCACCTTTGGACTACCGGAGCAGGTATAATAAAGAGGCCGTAAAACATTAAAACAACGAAAAAACACTTTGTAGTTCAATACCACAACGTTTACTAAATATATATTTTTTGTGTTGTAGATATGATATTGAGCAATTGGTTGCCAGCGTCTTCAATAGCTCCATTATTTTCAATTCTGATACAATTTTCAAGGTCAGTGTCAATTTCTGCAGTACGTGCCATTCTTTTTTCAATGTCGGCAGCACTTTCCCGTCCGCGGCTGGCAAGGCGATCAGCTATAATTTCGGATTTGGCGTCTATCAATATCACCTTCATAGATGGGTGCAACTTCTGAGCCACAGGGAGGTATTGGCGCGAACCATTTACAACTACATTAAAGCCATTTTCCATCCACATATTAATTTCCAAACCAATGCCATAATGTTGGTGGTGACTTTCCCAATTAAAGGCAAATAAACCTGCATTCATTCGCAGCAGAAACTCTTCTGTTGATAGGTGCACATGGTTTTCGTTTCCTGTAAAAGGCGGCCGTGTAATGTATCGGTGCGCAAAAATCACCCGTTCAGAACCGTTGATGTGTGTGCGTACATAATTCATCAGCGTATCTTTTCCGGCACCGGAAGCGCCTATCACGTAAAATAGCTTGCTCATAAAGTTTTATCAGGAGTTATTAATAACAGGTCGTTTGAATGGTTTTTAATAGAGGTCTCTATAATCCGGTAAGTTTGCTGTGCAGCCAATTTTAAGGCATCATTAAAAGATGCTTGTCCGTAAAAAAAGCTCAGCATAAACAAACTCAAAAATGCATCGCCAGAGCCTCCAAAGTTTTTAGGTAACAGGGCATGCTCATAAATAAAAGACTCGTCGCCATACGACATAATACCCATGCCATTGCCGGTTGGTACGCTGGTGACTACCAATTGTGTATCGGGGTACTGTATTTTAAACTGATTTACATAAACCTCAATCGTCTGGTTATCGTCTGGTTGGTATCCTGTTAATATTTTTAGCTCGGTTAGGTTTGGAAAAGCCATATCAGATTGCTTAACCAAAGCGGGCCATTGTGCAATAACATCTGCCGGTACATAGGTGCGGCCGTGATCGCCGCAAACGGGGTCGGTTATAATAGTTTTGATATGACTGCGATAGGTAGCTATCATTTCTGAGATGATGGCAGCCTGGCCGGCATTCCCAAGATAACCGATATATAACACCAGTTCCAACTCCCGGTCGACAGCTAAATCAAATGTGCTTCGCAACAGGTCACCAAATGGCGTATCAAATTTTTCAACTAACGACATATTAGTCAGTCCATTGAGCATAAGGCTGGGAACCGGTAATATTTTATCACCCAAAAAAGTAATAAATGTTTTTAAACTTGCTGTGCCATGAACGGCAAAACTGCTTATAGCTAAAATACGAGGCGTTTTCACTTATTTTTATTCCATTAAAAGAGTTGTACTAATACCAAAATGATCACTGGGATAAACTCCTGTGGCGTCAGGCTGGTTCAATACTATTGCTGAGTCTGTAAATTTTGGATAGGCTCCATTGGTAAATGGCAGGGCAAAAATATGATCCACGCATACATGCCTTTTTTGCTGTAAATTTTCCATCAGGCTATATCGCGGTTCATATCCATCACCAGCAGTATAACAATCAATAGCATGGCTATCACTTACAAATGCTTTAATTTCGGCAGAATCGGGTTCAGCATTAAAGTCTCCGCAAACTATGCTATAAGGATAGTTTTGTAAGGATTTTGTTTTATCAGCAACAAATTCGGCCTGTTTTTTACGTAACTCGGTGTTTTTTAAATGAGTAAGATGCACATTGGTGATCAACAGTTTTTCTCTATCCGGCAGTAAAACTTCAACCTGCTGTGCTTTACGGTCGTTATCTTCTGCAATAGCTGGCAAGTTGATGGTGTTTACGTTGGTAAGCGGATAAACAGATAGTATACCAAGGCCCGACAAGCTATCCACCCACTTGCCTTCAAAATATCTTCTTTTGCTCCGTCCTGATGCGAAAAGATAGTTCATATTCAATTGTCCGGCTAAAAATTTAAGTGTGTCCGCATGCGGCGCTTCTTCACTTATAAAACATTCCTGGCAGGCAATTATATCGGGCTTAAGCGCTTTAAGTTGTTCAGCAAGTAAGCTAATCCTACGGTAATAATCGCCGTCGCATTTCCAGGTATTTATGGTGATAATTTTAACTTTTGCCACTAAATTTTATTGATTTACGAAGTTGAAGAATCTGCATTGTTAAACCATTAGCTGTTAATTAGATTTACATTAACTCATTATAATGGAGCACACAAAGTAACATTAAGCCGCCCTGTTTTTCCTTGTATTAATGTAAATTATTAGCCATTGATTAGTAATTGGTTAGAAAAGTGTTCCTGTGCATTTAATTTAACAGTAAAAGGCCATTATATTATTAGGATTTAATGTGCAGCTAAAATTCACTTCAAATTGATTGACTAATATAGGATCATCAAAATCAGCCTATGAAACCAACATGAGCCACCGCTCACAAACCGTAACGAATAAAAACGGCTCATGATAGCTTCATTGCCTTAAAAAAACAATTTACTCAAATGAAAAAGCAAAGGATTGTTGTTATTGATGATCATTATGAAATATTGGAGCTGCTAAAATATAACCTCGTTAATGAAGGTTATGAGGTAAAGGGCTTCTTTAACGCAGTGGATGCGCTTAAGTTTATCAATATTGATAATACGGACCTGGTACTTACCGATTGGATGCTGCCTGAAATGGATGGCCTGGAGTTTTGTAAGAATTTAAAGATGAGCTCCTCAACTCAAAACATCCCCTTAATTATGCTTACCGGAAAAGGCGATGAGATTGATGCTGTAACGGCACTTGAAGTTGGCGCCGAAGATTATATTGTTAAACCGGTAAGGATTAAAGAAATGCTTACCCGCATAAAAAAAGTGTTGCGCAGAAAAGTAGTTGAAGATACCGGGAGGCAACGCAAAGAGATAAGAGAATCAATAGAGTATGGCGCATTAAAAATGAACCTGATCAGCTATAAGGTATTTATAAAGGATGAAGAACTAGAGTTAACCATCGGCGAATTTAAACTATTGGAAATGCTGGCCAAACAACCGGGCAAAGTGTTTTCGCGAAGCCAGATTATTGAAAGGATAAACGGTTCGCAATATTTTGCTACCGAACGCTCCATTGATGTGCAGATTGCAGGTTTGCGAAAAAAACTGGGAGATTATAAAGATGCCGTTGAAACGGTGCGGTCTGTAGGTTATCGTTTTAATGAGCATCTTTTTTGAAGGGTAGGGTCGAAGTCTGAAGTCAGGAGCCGGAATTGTTGCATCTCAAATCACAAGACTCTAACCACCAACCCCTAATCACTAACAAGCTAACAATACCCTAACAAAACAATATTTTTCCACTAATTATTCCCAAATATTCGGCCGGTACTTTTGTCTTAAATCATCGTAATTAATGGAAAGACAGGATTATATATTATGCGAGTGCGAACTGGAACCACTGGAGAGTTTTGTGGCCTCGCTGGAAGAAAATTTCGAAATAAAAATTGCCCGCATGCCTTCCATTTGCATGACGATGGTACAGGCCGAAGACTCCGTAGAGTTTCAGCCCTTTTACCTGGGTGAAGCACTTACTACCGAATGTGAAGTAATTATAAATGGCCAAAAAGGCTACGGTATTTGTTTGGGCGATGAGCCGCTGCGCACCTATTGCATTGCCTTTATTGATGCCATTACCCAACTAAAAGATGTTGACCTGCAACCCGTGCATCAATTTTTGAATGAACAGGCTGTTTTAATTGAACGGGCCAACACCATTGAATATAACCACATACAACGCACCAAGGTTGATTTTAAACTAATGGAGCAGGATTAATATATGAGACGAGAAGTAAACTACGACGAGGTATTTGATGCCCAGCAACAGTTCAGAATCATATTGGACAGCATGTCGCGCCCCGGCAAAATTAACCAGATGCCGCAAATGGATATTGAACCACCGGCAGGTATAAATAATGCAAGTGTATTGATTGGTTTCGCGTTGCTGAATGCGGATGTCAGCTTTTTTGTTGCCGGCGATAACAGCGCAGCTATAACACCTTATATCGCCTTAAATACAACAGCGCAACCAAAATCGATCAATGATGCCGATTTCATTTTTATGGACGGATTGGACGACGAAGCTTTAATAGCTGAAGCCAAAACAGGCACATTATCATACCCGGAAGAAAGTGCAACTATTATCATCAGTGTTGATGAAATCAGTGAAGATGTTCTGACTGGGTCGGTTAAACTTATCCTGAAAGGTCCGGGTGTTGAAACGAAAATGCAGGTGGGCTTAAGCGGCTTAAATCCGGAGATCTTGAATGCGGTAAAGGAGCAGAATCTTGAATTTCCGCTGGGGATAGATGTGATACTTGTGGATAAAGACAACAGCATAGTCTGCATACCACGCAGTAATCGCTTTGTTGTGGAGTTAAATGAAGCCAAATTAATTAAATAATTAAAAGAGATAAAACATGGGATATGTTGCAGTAAAAGGTGGCACCGATGCGATCCACAACTCACAGGAACTGGTTGAATTTTACCGCTTAAAAAATGCCACCACTCCGCTGGATGTGAAGCAAATAAGAGCCCAATTACGCTTGGCTGTTGACAAAGTAATAGGAGAGGGCGGATTATATGCTCCCGAATATGCAGCTATAGCATTGAAACAAGCCGAAGGCGAGGTTTTTGAGGCGGCTTTTATATTAAGGGCATTTAGAACCACCCTGCAAAGGAGGTATTATTCTGAGACGATAAATACCCGCGAAATGTTTGTGAAGCGGAAGATTTCCGCTTCTTTCCGCGAAATCCCAGGTGGACAAATCCTGGGGCCAACCCGCGACTATACTCAACGGATACTGGACACCAGTAAGGCAGTTGAAACTAGTGAAGAAGTGGAGAAATTTCTGGAAGTATTTGAGTCGAAGATCAATAAAGACAAACTACAGTCTATCAAAACCTTTGGTAAAGTAATAGACCTGTTGAAGGAGGAAGGATTGCTGAAACAGGTAGATAAAAATGAAGACCAAACACTGATAGACATCACCCGTGAAGCTATTAAGTTCCCGGCACCACGATCTGCAAGGTTGCAAATGCTGGCAAGGGCCGAAACAGGAGGTCTGATGGCTATGGGATACAGCAGCATGCGTGGATTTGGCAATGTGCACCCTACCGTTGGCGAGTTGCGCTATGGTAATGTGCCGGTGCGGATAAAAGATCCTTCAGGACGTATTCGTTATGCAGGTAAGATTGAAGTTACCGAAGCCGAAATGATATCAAGTGTATCGGCAGCAAAAAAGAATGCTATCCCTAAATATACTATTGGTTATGGATTATGCTTCGGCCAGAATGATACCAAGGTAATTTGCATGGGAATACTGGATACTGCTATGAGAAGCCCGGATACCAGTGCTCCGGCTAATGACCAGGAATTTGTGTTATATCATACGGAAGGCATTGAATCAATGGGTTTCACCAATCATCTGAAGCTGCCGCACTATGTTACATTCCAGTCGGGTTTAAAAAACATCCGCGAAGCAATAAACAGAAACGGCGATAAAGCTGCAGCAGCAAAACCCGAAGAAGCACAAGTACAGGCCTATTAATTACAGCGCAATGGTTGAGAATAAAAAATACGTTAACAAATACAATTTCGCCTTTATTGATGAGGCTACTAAGAAAGAAATAAGGCGCAAGCTGCTTAAAGCAGTTGCCATACCCGGCTACCAGGTACCTTATTCATCGCCGGAAATGCCGATATCGCGTGGCTGGGGCACGGGAGGCCTGCACGTTACGCTGGCTATAATTGGCAAGGAAGATATCTTTAAAATTATTGACCAGGGAAGCGATGCCAGCGTTAATGCCTGCAACCTGCGCGAGTTTGTGCACATGATGACGAACGTGAAAACCACTTTCGATACTGCCGAGGCTACGCTGATCCAAACTCGTCACCGCATTACCGAGGAAGAACTTAACGAAAACCAGATCTTTATTTACCAGGTGCCACAGCCCGAACCATTACGCGGCGTGGAGCGTTATGAAAACAAAACGCGGCAAATGCACGGCGAGGCCGACTATGCCAAGATGTGGGTGTCGCTTTATGAATCATTTGTGCGCCATGGCGATATTATGCTGGGAGCAGGTTACCCGGTAAAGGTAAACAACCGTTACATCATGGCCCCATCGCCAATACCCAAATGGGATGTGCCTAATCTTAATTTTTCAAAGGCGCTGCATTTGTACGGTGCTGGTCGCGAAAAACGCTTATACGCTATACCGCCATATACACCGGTTGAACCGCTGGAATTTGAAGATGTAAAGTTTCATACCGAAGATTTTAAAGGTACCGAATGCTATAAAACAGGATACAAAAAAGCCTTTTTAGATGAGTTGTACTTTGACGACGGATCAAAACACTTTGTAATTAACGATAGCAATTTCCTGGATAAGCTTTCGGAAAATGCATCGGCCAAACAACATTCTAATAAATACATAGATCAAATAGAAGCATGAGCAGAACGGACGATAACTGGTTGTTAACGGTACGCAACCTTACCAAAATATACGGTGAGCCTAACGAGAATACGCTCGATTTAACCGGGCCGATCTTTAACTCAAACATTTGCCCTGAAACAGAAAGTATAGTTGCCTGTGCTAATATCAATTTTGACCTGTATCCAGGCGAAGTATTGGGTATTGTTGGGGAAAGCGGATCTGGTAAAAGTACTGTAGTAAAGTTGCTTTACTTCGATATGGAGAAAAGTGCTGGAGCAGCATGGTTAACACCATATAACAACGGCCTCGCCAATATTCTTGACGAGTCTAATCAAAAGAAAAGATTTATACGCAACCACCTGATGGGGATGGTTTACCAGAACCCGCGCGACGGATTAAATTTCCGTTTTTCTTCAGGAGGTAATATCGCAGAGAAGCTAATCATGGCAGGCGAAATGCATGTGGGCAATATACGCGGTCGTGCTTCAGATTTATTGAATAAAACCGAAGTGCCTGTTTTAAGGATGGACGATCGTCCGTCATCTTTCAGTGGCGGCATGCAGCAACGTGTGCAAATAGCAAAAGCTATCGCAAATAATCCGCCTTTGCTGTTTCTTGACGAGGTAACCACCGGACTGGATGTATCGGTACAGGCAAAAGTGCTCGACCTGATCAGGGAATTGCAGCAGGACTTGGGTATAGCCATGATCGTAGTATCGCATGATCTTTCGGTGATTAGGATGCTTACCGACCGTACCATTGTAATGAAAAACGGCAGAATTGTAGAAAGCGGGCTCACTGACCAAATATTACAGGACCCCCAGCACGAATACTCACAACTATTGGTAAGCTCATTATTATAAGTTTTAAAAATTAAAAAGGCCTTGAGCCCTGCATAGCATGAATATATTAGAAGTAAATGATTTAAGTAAGGTATTCAATCTTCATATTCTGAATGATAAAAGGATTGAAGCGCTTAAACAAATAAACTTTACCATGGAAGAGGGCGAAATCATCGGCCTTACGGGTAAATCAGGTTCGGGTAAATCGAGTTTAATGAAATGCATTTACCGTACTTACCTGGCATCATCAGGCGAAATTATCTATGCTTCCCGCGAAGGACTGGTTGATATGGTTAAGGCCGACGATCATCGCATTATCGAACTAAGAAAATCAGAGATCACTTACTGTTCTCAATTTTTAAGCGTAATTCCCCGGGTATCGGCAGTAGATGTGGTTTGTGAGAATTTATTCAGAATTGAAAAAAATAAACAAAAAGCACGAAATAAGGCTAAAGAAATGCTGGAAGCCCTTGGTTTGCCAACTGAGCTTTGGGATGCTTTCCCCGTTACTTTTAGCGGCGGCGAGCAGCAACGGATAAACGTGGCCCGTGCCATCATAGCAGCTCCAAGGTTTTTATTGATTGATGAACCTACCGCATCGCTGGATGCAAAAACGAAGAATGTAGTAATTGATATGATATTGAGCCTTAAAAAGAACGGTACATCTGTACTTTGTATCTCGCACGATGAATATACTTTAGATAAGTTGGTGGACAGGCGATTGGATCTTCATTTGGGCCAGATTGCTGTAACAGAAGTAACAGCTAGTTAAATAATAAAAGAAATTAGATGAAGTCGTTTATTATAAAAAATGCAACTGTAATAACTCCTGCCCAGGTACTTAACAATGCTTCGGTATTGGTTGAACACGGTATTATTACCCAAATTGCTGAAAATATTGATGATCATACCGTGGCACATACTATTGATGCCCGCGGAGCTATCTTAATGCCCGGAATTATTGATATCCATACCGACGCAATGGACGCCGAGATAGTTCCCAGAACTGGTGCCGATATTCCTATCGCCATTGCTTTCAGGGAGTTGGAAAGAAAAATGAGTGGTTGTGGTTTTACTACCGTTTATCATTCCATGCACTTGGGTTATGACATGGCCGAACTGCATTCCCGCAGTAAATATGGTCGTTTACAGGTGTTTGAAACGGTTTATAAAGCATCGCAGGGTAGCACTATTCTTAATAACAAAATACACCTCCGGTTTGAACTATCAGGTGTAAATGCTTATGAAACCTGTTTGGAGCTGATGGATAGAGGCTACATATCCCTGCTATCGGTTATGGATCATACGCCCGGCCAGGGGCAAATCTCCAAAGAGCATTTTATGGAGTTCTTTAAAAAAGCGGGCAAAACAGATGCCGAGGCTTTGCTTGCCTACGAAGAAAAAATAAACATGCCTTTAATTGAGGGCGAAAGACTGGAAAAATTGATAAAGCACGCCCAGAAATTGCATATTCCGGTGGCTTCTCATGACGATGATACCGTCGGGAAGGTAGATTATATGTATAAATTAGGGGTTGATATTTGCGAGTTTCCCATTAATATGGAAACTGCTAAACACGCTGCAAACCTGGGCATGCACGTAATTGGCGGAGCTTCCAATATATTAAGAGGCGGCTCACTATCCGGTAATTTAAATATGAAGGACGCTGTTTTGGATGGTGCCGTTGATTCTTTGTGTTCCGATTATTATCCTCCTTCAATACTACATTCAATTTTTAAATTATATAATGAAAGCGGCATGCCTTTGTATGATGCTGTAAATCTGGCGACACTGCATCCGGCAAAAGCGGCAGGTATAAGCAACTATACAGGCAGCATTGAAACCGGTAAGGATGCCGATTTAATTATAGTAAAGCTTGTTGACGATATACCCATGGTTACCCACACTATTGTGAAAGGGCATGTTGTTGCGCAAGTTAGCACCGAAATAAATTATAACGAGCGTTTTAAAACTAATGATTTAAAAGTGGCAAATGAGCAATAATTTAATCATAATGAATCAGCCTGGTATCAGCGATTTGTCCTTTGAGGATTACAATAAGAGACAATGGTATGAAATATCGCCAGAAAGAAACAGCGAGCGGGCGTTAAAAGCTATGCCCGCAGGCAATTTTCATTTTAATGACAACTCTTGGTCGCCGCTGGAATATGAAGGTTTCGCAGTGGTATCCATGCTGAATGAAAACGAGGGCAACGAACCTTTGATTGACAGGCTTACCGAAATACAAAAAGAGCTTAAATATAACCTGTCGCCTTGTTATGCCTTCTATCAACTCCCGGTAGAAAGCTTTCATCAAACGGTAGCTAATACTTTGTCAGCAGATCGTTTCAAAGCAAATATTCTGCATGCCGGTCTTGAGCAAACTTATCCATCTATAGTTAGTAAAGCGTTTGAACAATTGCCTGTATCGGACAATGAAGAACCCATCAATATGAAGATGGCTGGCTTAAGCATATTCGGTACAGCTATTGGTATTTTGGGCCTTTTTGAGGATGAGGAAGATTACCATCGTATTATAGATTTTAGAAAAGGATTTTATAGTAATACCGAATTGGCCAGTTTGGATGTAAAAATGACCCGTCCCTTTATCGGTCATATTACCCTGGCTTATATTGAGCATAACCTCAATAAAAATCAAAAAGAACATCTGGCCGATGTGATCAATGAGATCAACGAAACACTCCGCGCAGAAAGCCTGTATTTCCATATTTCCAAAACCGGCTTACGGCGCTATCACCATTTAGCGGAATTTATTAAGCAGGATAATTACCCGGTTTATACCTTATAATTTTCAATTTTCTATATGAAGCATTTTGACAGCTTTCCACCAGTATCCGAAGAAGTAAAAGGACAAAAACTGGGGGAAGAACCTTATATACACCCAACCTGTCATATAAAAGATAGTACCATTGGTGCTTATACAGCGTTGGGAGCTAATACCTGGTTAGTAGAGTCGTCATTCGGCGATTACAGCTATACTGCAGGCAATGTGCAGATCATTTATGCCGAAGTTGGTAAATACTGTTCTATTGCCAATAGCGTGCGCATTAATCCCGGCAATCACCCACAATGGCGGGTAACACAACACCACATGACTTACCGAAGAGTGCATTATGGTTTAGGTATTGAAGATGATAAGGAGTTTTTTCAATGGCGCCGGGATCATAAATGCACCATCGGTCATGATGTATGGATAGGGCATGGGGCAGTTATTATGCCGGGAGTAAGTATTGGTACCGGTGCAGTAATTGGATCAGGATCTATCGTTACCAAAAACATTGGCCCTTATGAAGTAGCCGTAGGTGTAGCGGCAAAAGTTATCAAAAAACGTTTTGACGATGCAACTATTGAAAAACTGCTGGCAAGCGAATGGTGGAACTGGGACAGGGAAACCCTCGAAAATAATTTTAATAATTTATTGGAACTGGATGTATTTTTAAACAAGCACTGCTAAAATCAACCTATGAAAAAAATTGCCTATGTGCTAGTTTTGATTACTGCTTTTGCATTTTCAGCCTGCAAAAATAAGGGATCGGTAGATGATAACGGGATGCCCAAAACCCTGGTTATAGGGATGGTGGAAACCGAAAAAATGGATCAGATAAAAAATGTGAGAGAAGAGATAAGAAAATACCTGCAAAAAAAATTAGGTATGCCTGTAGAAGTTTTATACTCAAACGACTACGTAGGGGTGATAGAAGCCTTAAGGGCAAAAAAGATCCATATGGCCGAATTTCCACCCTTTGCCTATGTTATAGCTACCAGATCAATACCGCTTAAGCCCATTATTACATTGGGAACTAACGGGAAACCGGTTGCCTACCAAAGCGTGTTGATTGTTAACAGCAAAAGCAATTTAAAAACAATGGATGATGTAAAAGCCCATTCAGAGGATCTTACGCTTTGTTTTGTTGATCCGGCTTCTACTTCAGGGCACCTGATTCCGCGAGCATACCTTAATTCAATCGGTCTTAATCCTGATACTGCCTTTAAGCAAACCATTTTTGCGGGGAGCCATTCCGCTTCGGTACTGTCGGTTAAATCAGGGAAAATTGATATTGGCTGTACTACAGATTTGATTTTTGGTTTGATGATCCAAAACAAATTATTAAAGGATGGCGATGTGAGGATTTTGTGGAGATCGGCACCGATAGTGAGCGACCCGATAGTGGTTCGTAATGATTTGAATAAAGACTTGGTTAAAAGAATCCAGAATGCATACCTGACAATAGACAAGGATGATCCATCGATATTAAAGAGCTATATGCAAATGTTTTTTCATGACACCATCAGGCGAACATTTATCGTAGCACACGACTCATCATTCAACGGATTGAGGAAGATAGCGGCAAGTGTAAAAGGGTTAAAAGCAAACTAATACTAAGATAAAATCTTTATGAAAGCATTTATTCTTATCCTGGCTGCTTCATTTGCCTTGCTGTTCTTCAACGGATGCCATAATAGCGCTGACCTTGACGCAAATGGTGTCCCCGAAAAATTGCTGATTGGCTCGTACGGGGGCGATAATCCTGCGCAAACAAAAGCCGCGCTTGAACCTTTCCGGGCCTATCTCCAAAAAAAGCTTAAGATGGACGTGCAGTTCTTTTATACTACCGATTATACTGCCGTTATTGAGGCCTTGCGCTCGAAAAAAATCGATATGGCACATTTAACGCCATTTGCTTATGTGCTTGCCACCCAGAAACCGGGTTTGATGCCAATAGCCACGCTGGGTTTAAATGGCAAGCCGACGCTTTATCACAGCATCATTTTTACTAACCGCCAAACGGGCCTCAAATCAATGGATGATGTTAAGGCGCGGGCCAAAAACCTATCACTTTGTTTTGCTGATCCGGCTTCTACTTCGGGGCATTTGATTCCGCGGGCATACCTCAATTCCATCGGGCTTAACCCGGATAATGCTTTTAAGGAAGCCATTTTTGCCGGTAGTCATGCTGCTTCTATCCTCAGCGTGCAATCGGGCAAGGTTGATGTGGGCTGCTCAACCAGCGAACTGGCCCTGGATAAGCTGGTTAGGGAAGGAACTGTTAAAAGAGAAGATATAGTGATCTTATGGACCTCGCCGCCACTTGTGAATGATGCTATTACCATTCGCGAAGATTTGAATAAAGATTTTATAAAAAAGGTGCAGCAGGCCTACCTGGATGCCGCGCGCGATGATCTGCCTGCTTTCAGCAAATACGTAAAGCTTTACTGGCCGCATCCCGAAAATATGAGCTACCTGCCGGCACAGGATTCCATGTACAATTCGCTCCGCCGCATAGCTGGTAACATAAAGGATTTGAAGTTTAATAAATAAGAGCTTAAAAAAGCGTTATGAAAACACTGATAACAAGCCTTGCATTTTTGATTACGTTGCTGGTTTTTAGCGGTTGCCATGATAAAACAGCACTTGATGCAAATGGTATTCCCGAAAAATTGGTAATTGCTCATTTTAATTCAGGCGATGCTCCGGCCCTGAAAAATGGACTGGAACCATTAAGAAAATATCTGGAAGAAAAGTTGGATATGCCTGTAGAGTACATTTTTACTTCTGATTATACCAGCGTTATAGAAGGATTAAGAGCAAAAAAGGTACACATTGCTTATTTAAGTCCTTTCTCGTATGTGCTGGCCTCGCAAAAGCATGATATCACCCCGATAGTAACCGTTGGTGAAAACGGAAAAGCGAGCATGTATCACAGCATTATTTTTACCAGCGCTAAATCAGATTTAAACAGTATGGCTGATGTAAAGGCCCACGCTAAAAACCTGTCACTTTGTTTTGTTGATCCGGCATCAACATCCGGCCACCTGATACCGCGAGCATACCTGACCACCATCGGCTTAAACCCCGACAATAACGTTTTTAAACAAACCATATTCGCCGGTTCGCACATTGCCTCCATATTGTCGGTAGTTTCGGGTAAAATTGATGTAGGTTGTTCTACCACCGAATACGGCGTGGAACTGGCAGCAAGAAAGGGTCTTATAAAACCGGGCGATGTTAAAGTGCTGTGGCAATCGGCACCTATAGTTTCCAGCCCGATAGTGGCCCGTAATGATTTGAATAAGGCCTTTGTAAAAAAGATACAAAACCTGTACCTCAACCTGGCAAAAGATGCCCCCGATGTATTTATAGCCTACATGAAATTATTGCATGACCACCCCCAAAACTATTCATATATGACTGTTGACGATTCCATGTATAATGGCATCAGAAAAGTAGCTTCCGGAATCAAAGATTTGAGTGTTGTAAAATAGATTAACCTGAAAAGCATATGATCGAAGTAAAAAATTTAACCAAATCATTACCCAATGGCCGCAAGGTGCTGGATGGTATTAGTTTTAAAGTAAACAAGGGCGAATTTGTAGGGATCCTTGGGCCAAGCGGCGCGGGTAAAACACTTACTCTGCGTTGCCTTAACGGATTGCTGAAACCTGATTCAGGCTCAGTAATTATTCAGGATGATAGCAATAGCGGATATGATATCTGCAAAGTGAGCAAAAGGGAACTGCGTACTATCAGGGAGCGGATAGGTGTTGTTTTTCAGGGTTATCATCTGGTGAAACGATTATCAGCTTTGGAAAACGTGATGATAGGTCGCTTAGGACAGATCAATACTTTACGAAGCATTTTTTATGGTTTTACCGATGCCGAGGCGGATGAAGCAATAAAAGCACTCGAAAAAGTAAAAATGGCGCATATGGCGGATACGCCTACAGGTAACTTAAGCGGTGGTGAAATGCAAAGGGTGGCTATTGCGCGCGCTATATTTCAGTCGCCCACCTTATTATTGGCTGATGAGCCTATTTCTAACCTGGACCCGAGCAACGCCAAAAGTATTATGAAAATGATCAGGCCGCTATCAGAAATCATGCCTGTTGTGGGCGTTTTTCATCAGCCTGAAATGACGGCAAAATATTGCACACGCGTTATCGCCATAAAAGAAGGTAAAGTGATTTATGATGGTGACCCTAAATTAACTGAAGCTCAGCTGGTGGAAATTTACGGGGAAGAACTGGAGCAAATAGAACACCAGGAGCATACCATTCCGGCTCTTATAACTAATTGATGATGGCGAAGGTAAAAAAATACAGTTTCAAGCGCTATCGTAAATACATTATTCCGGTGCTTGTTTTATTAGCGGTGGCAGAGGGTGCTGGTTTGGCGTGTGGCGCCTCGTTGGCGCGATTGCAGGAAGGTTTGTTTAAAGGAGTAGCATTTTTTGGCTACATGTTTCCGCCTGATTGGTCGGCTTTTTCAGAAATGCTGCAGCCTGCATTTCAATCTATTATTATTGCTTTTTTGGGTACAGTATTCGGTACGCTGCTATCGGTGGTGTTTGCCATGCTTGCGGCATCCAATTTATCCAATAGTTGGGTACGTAATATCACCCGTTTTTTAATTGGGTTGGAAAGATCGGTACCCGAAATTGTGATCTTATTATTATTAATTGCCGCTTTTGGTTTAGGAGCCATGCCCGGAATCATTGCATTGGCTTTAGGTTGTGTAGGTATGCTGGGCAAATTACTGGCCGATGTTATTGAAGAGATTGATTACAAAATGATTGAATCAATGGAGTCGGTAGGGGCCAATAAAATGCAGGTAATTGTTTTTGGTGTGCTGCCGCAGATAATACCCAATCTTATTTCTTACGCTTTATTCAGGTTCGAGATCAATATCCGTTTATCGGTAATATTAGGTGCCGTAGGAGCGGGGGGGATAGGCTATGAGCTCGATTATTCGTTTGGGATGCTGCAATATCATCGTGCTTTTACTGCCATGCTGGTAATTATCGTAATGATATTTGGTACCGAACACCTGTCGAACATATTAAGGGAAAAAATTAAGGTAGGAGGAGCGTTAAAATGAGCACTGTAAGTTTCATCCTGCCTTCAAAAAAATATAAACAACGGGTTACCATTTTTAGCATATCTGCTTTGGTGGTGTTTGTGGCTTGCTGGTACATGGACTTTAATCCGATAGGCTTTTTTACTGAATTTCATTTTGTGAGAGATTTGCTTGGTGAAATGTTTATGCCGAATTACCATGTATTAGCCGATGATGCTTCAACAGCATTTTCTATTGTACAAACGCTATCCATGGCTTTTTTGGGGACCTTATATGGCGGTATAATTGCTATTATTCTGGCGTTTTTAGCCGCAAGTAATACTATGCCTTATCAATTTATCCGCGGTTTGGCGCAGTTTTCTTTGTCCATGTTTAGGGTGGTGCCCATTTTAGTGGTAATACTTATATTTGTTATAGCGGTTGGCCCGGGAGCCTTTGCCGGGGTACTTACCTTGGTAATTATCACTATAGGCACTTTTGGTAAACTGTTTGCGGAGATTATAGAAAATGTTGAAAATGCGCCCGGTGAAGCTATTTTTTCGGTTGGGGCATCAAGGATGCAGGTGATTAGGTATGCTGTTATTCCACAGATATTACCTTCGTTAATTGCTAATTTGCTGTATGCGTTTGATGTTAATATGCGGGCAGCTATAGGATTAGGTATTTTTGGCGGCGGCGGCATTGGCTTCCAGTTGCAAATGGCCAAAAGCGTATTGCATTACAAAGATGTTACGGCTTTAATCAGCATTATTATTGTGCTGGTAATTGTGGTGGAGAAAATATCAGATTATCTGCGCCGCAAAATTCTGGGCGACGAAAAGTTAAAATAGGTTTAATATATTTAAAATGATTGAGGTAGATCACGGCGAATTTGCCGACCCATGGCGCGGCGCCAAATCGATGACGGAGGAACCATGGATTCATGAAACTGCCTTGGTAAAAAACTGCCGAATGGGCGTGTGGACTATGGTAGGGCAGCGGTGTGAAGTACTATCAAGCGATTTGCTCGACTACGCCTACCTGGTAAAAGATGTAGAAGTTTTTAATGCCGAAGTAGGCAAATTTGCCAATATAGCTTCGCATGTGCGCATCAATCCCACCAATCATCCTATGTGGCGCGCTACTTTGCATCATTTTACATATCGCTCCAAATCACATTTCATGGCCGATGAGGATGACGATGAAGTTTCTAACTGGCGCAGCCAGCACCGGGTAATCATTGGCCCCGATGTATGGATCGGGCATGGTGCGGTGATCATGCCAGGTGTTTCTGTTGGTACCGGCGCTATTATAGGTTCAGGATCAATAGCAACTAAAAATGTTGCCGATTATAGTATTGTTGCCGGGAATCCAGCCCGCATAATTAAGCGGCGGGTAAGCGAAGAAACGGAATTGGCTTTGAAACGAATAGCCTGGTGGGATTGGGACAGGGAAAAACTTATAGCGGCTTTGCCCGATTTCAGAGCATTGGATGCCGCTGCTTTTGCGGCAAAATATGACAGGTAGTCTATTACTTCAGCCTAAATCAAAATTAACCAACTCTTAAAATCCTTATCTTAATTTAAACTTATCCTTATTAATGCCTAATATCCGGCTAATAATTCAAGCCTACTTTTACAACAGTAAATTTATACTGCTGCTAAATGAATTCGCACCTATTAACCAACGCACGGATTGTTACTCCCACTGAAAACTTTACAGGAACGGTTGAAATTGAAAACGGCATTATAGCCTCCGTAATAAAAGATAAATATTATGCTGAAGGCATCGACCTTAAGGGGCAATGGCTTATTCCCGGCTGTATTGATATCCATACCGATTATCTGGAAAAGGAATTATATCCACGCGCCAGTGCAGCTTTTCCTTTGCCTTTCGCCCTGCATTTTATGGATGCACGTGCCGCAACGTGTGGCATTACAACGGTATTCAGCGCGATAAGCTTTTCAGATAATGAAGTAAAAAACCGCAGCCTTGCTGAAGCCATGGTACTTGCACAGCAAATCGATAAAGCGCGGCATTCATTATTGGTACGGCATTTTTTACACGCCCGCATAGATCCTAACACAAACGGCATACTGGAATATTTAGAGCCGATGAGTCAGCTGGAAAGCTTGTACATGGTTATTTACAACGATCATATACCGGGCGAGCGTCAGTTTACTTTGCAGCAGCAGATAGAAATGCGCACCAAATCATTAGGAATAAGTGAAGAAGAAGCTGAGAAGCTATTACAGGAGCAAATTGAAAGAACCAAAAAGATCAACAACCGTCAGCCCATTTATGATGCGTTTAAAAACAAATATATCATCGGCAGTCATGACGATACTATAGTTGAACATGTGGACGAAGGACAGGCATATGGCGCTACCTTGTCTGAAATGCCTACCACGCTGGCAGCGGCGCGCCGGGCCAAAGAGTTGGGTTTATGGGTTTGTTTGGGGGCACCAAATTATTATCGGGGTGGCTCACATTGTGGCAATTTATCGTGTCATGAAGCTATGGAAGAGGATCTGGTGGATATTCTTTGCAGTGATTACCACTTTCCAACCATGTTGGCCAGCGTCTTGCGCATGATGGAGAACGGCATCGACCCAAGTAAAGCGGTTAATATGGTAACGCTGAACCCTGCAAAGCTGTTAAATTTTGATAAGGAAACCGGCAGCATTGAAGAAGGTAAGCGGGCTGATATTGTTGTTTTTAATGGCGAGAAATCTTTCGCCGCCGTTTCGCATGTTTTTGTTGACGGCATAAGCAAATTACAAGCTGATTATTCGCAGGGAGTAAGACCTTTGTTAAATGAGCGTATACAGCAGCTGGATGTATTGAATACCAGTATATAGATATGAAAATCGGTATAATAAGTGATATCCACGAAGATATAGTGGCATTAAGAATAGCCTTTGATACCCTGGAGAAAGCAGGTTGTGACGAGGTGGTGTGTTTGGGTGATATTGTCGGCTTTAAAGTGAACACCTATCACTATTTGGATACCAGAAGTGCCCACGAATGTATTGCGATGGTTAGGGCCAACTGCCAAACAGTAGTTATTGGCAACAACGATTTGTACCAGGTAAAAAAATTACCGCAACACACCGGCGATATTGAATTTCCGGATAACTGGTACGAGCTTGATTTTTTTGAAAGGAAAAAGATTGGCGACAACCGGGTGTTTTTATATGAAGATATTCAGCTGGCTGCGCTAATGACAGCCGAGGATAAAAAATACCTGCTTGACCTGCCCGAATGGGCCGTAAGAGAATTTAACGGCCATAAGGTGCTCTTCTCGCACTTTGCTTACCCGGATCTGCATGGCTTAAGAACATGTTTTCCACAAATGGCGGAGGAATATCATCAGCACCTGGCATTTATCAATCAGCATGGTTGTAAAACAGGTTTTTCCGGCCACATGCACTTTGAAGGATTAAGTATTTGCAACCGGGATCATATTGACCGTAACCCTTTCGGCAAGTACAAATTAATTAACCAGTTGCAGTGGCTTTACGGGCCTTGCGTTGCACGCGGACAGTTTAACAACGGCGTAATGGTATTTGATACGGATAAATTTGAAGTAGAATCGATCCCGTTGCTTTTTGCGGGACATTAAATTAACAACCTTTTATTGCATACGACAATGAACCAGGAACTTTTTGAAGCAGTAGATCATTATGTTGAAAATTTGTTTGAAGATGAGGATAGTGCGTTAACCTATGCCCTTAAGTCAATGCCGGATACCAGTATGCCTGGTGCCAATGTGTCGGCAAACCAGGGTAAGTTTTTACTGCTTTTGGCCCGCTTAAATAACGCGAAGAAAATATTGGAAATAGGCACCCTGGGTGGTTACAGTACCATATGGCTGGGCAGGGCACTTCCGCTTGACGGCCACCTTGTAACACTGGAACTGGAACAAGCGAATGCCGATATAGCTCATCAGAATATTATTAAAGCGGGGCTTGATCCTATTGTAGACATAAGAGTGGGTAAGGCGCTCGATCTGTTGCACCAGATGGAAGCCGAAGAGGATGGTCCCTTTGATATGATTTTTATAGATGCCGATAAACCGCCCTATACTGAATATTTTGAATGGGCCTTAAAGCTATCAAGACCGGGAACCATTATTGTGGCCGATAACGTGGTACGCGGAGGTAAAGTTCTGGATCAGCATAGTGACGATGAAAAGGTTAAAGGCGTGCAAAGATTTAACAAAATGCTGGCTGAAAATAAACGTGTTACAGCAACCATTATACAAATGGTAGGCTGCAAAGAATACGACGGCATGGCAATAGCGGTAGTGAATCATTAATAAAGCATAATAAAATCAAACTATGAAATTTTTTTACCTCCTGATAGTACTGTTGGTTCTTAAAACAAACCTTTTTGCTCAAAAAGCCGACCTGGTTTTAACCAACGGCAACATTGTTACTTTAAAAACCAAAGGCGACCGTGCACAGGCTATTGCCATAAAAGCCGGCAAAATTATCGCCGTGGGTAGCAATAATGACATTGGCCAGCTCATAGATGCCCGTACTAAAGTAATTGACCTGAAAGGCAAAACCGTAGTGCCTGGTTTTAACGATGTGCACCAACATCCCGCAGCTATTTACACTTTTGATAAACCCTACGCCGTACTTAAGCTGGATACGGTAACATCCATGCATAACCTTATTGCTTTATTAAAACAGAAAGCAGCCATTATGCCAAAAGGTATGCTGATAAGAGGAGTTGGCTATAACGAAACCAAACTTGGCGGTCAGCCCATACGTGATAGTCTGGACAAGGCTTCAACGGATCATCCAATAATCATATCGCACGTTAGCGGGCATTTATCAGCTGCCAACTCTTACTTAATGAATTTGAATGGCATCGATGAAAATACAAAGGATCCTGCCGGCGGTGCCTTTGAGCGCTATCATAATACCAATAAGCCCGATGGTATCTGTAAAGAGGTTGCTGCTTCCTATCTGCATAAATCAAAAAAAATAATATACCCTCCACAACCTACCGAAGAGCAGGAAATGGAGGGGTACAGGCTATATTTCAACAACCTGCTTGCCAGCGGACTGACCAGTATTGGAGATGCCTGGACAACGCCAGAAAGAGTAAAGGTATATCGCAAATTAGTTGCCGAACATTTCCCGATGCGTTTTAACTTGTTAATGGGAACACCTTATGCTAATGATTTAATATCCGGCAAAATAGAACGATCAAATACAGAATTTTTACGCATAGAGGGTGTTAAGGTGATTCACGGCAACTCGTTGAGCGGCAAAACCTGCTGGCTTTATGAACCTTATGATATGATTAACCCGGTAACCGGGAAGAAAGACTATTACGGCATACCGCCGGCGCGCAGCCAGGCTTCGCTTGATAGTCTGTTCTTGCGGATACACAAAGCCGGTTTGCAAATAGCTTGTCATTCCAATGGTGACCGCGAAATTGATATGGTAATAAAAGCTATTGAATATGCTCAAAAAACGTACCCGCGTGCTGATGCCCGTCACCGTATTGAACATTGCAGCATTACCAATCAGGAGATCCTCAATAAAATTAAAACTGACGGTATTATTCCTGTATTTCATTGCTATATGTATGAGCTGGGCGATAAGATGCTGGTTTATGGTGAAAAAAGAATGGCCATGCTGCATCCAACCAAAACAGCAATGGATATGGGTATCGTTTATGCATTGCATTCAGATGCACCTATTTCGCCCTATCCGGCTATGATCAGGTTAGGCAGTGCAGTGAACAGGAAGACCAAAGACGGAGGAATTGTTATAGGCGCAAACCAGCGCATCGATGCCGAAGATGCCATTAAAGCCTATACTTACGGAGGGGCCTATACCACGTTTGAGGAAAATAAAAAGGGTCGCCTTTTGGAAGGTCAATTGGCCGATATGATTGTGTTAGATGCCGACCCCACTACCATCAATCCGGACAAAATTTATGATATAAAGGTTTTAACAACCATTGTTAATGGCAGCGTTGTATATAACGGTGCCCTGTAATTTTTTTTGTTCACTAGTGGCGATGAAAATTAAAAGGATAAATGAATCTGAAGGCGAAATATAGACACTCTTCTTTATAAATAGTTGCCTATAATAGATTGAGTTTTTAACACCTCATCTGCAAACAGGTGGTTTATTGGCATTTCAAAATTCATTTTGTAAGGCTGTTTTTGTGGTTTTTTATTATTTCAAGATATCCCTTACCAGCGGCTCTGCTGCATTTGTGTAACTCATTAAATGTTATGGGTATAATGTTTACCTTGTCTTTTTTTACCATTAAAATCTCGCCTTTTCTAATGTTCGGTTCCAAACAAAGAAACACGGTTACCATTTCTTCATCCTCATCAACAATAAAGGCCGGATTATACTTAGCCTTCTCAATGGTATATAACAGTATTGGTCGCCAGGTGATTTCTTCGGTATCAAGATCCAAATTATCGGCAGCCATTAATTTTAATTGGTTAAGGGATGGTATAAACTTTAATATGATATCTTCTACTCGTGTGCGTATGGTTGCAACAACGGTAATTTGCATCAGCAAACCAAGCAACAAAATAATTAATACAATTAGTATAATGGCAAAAACGGTAAGTGTTAGCTCGCCCCATATCCGTTGAACGCCAAGGCCAGTAGCTATAGGGCTGATGGCTTTCTTCAGCAGGTCAACAACGCGTAAAAACACATATAATACAATGGCAACAGGAACGGCGAGTGCTATTCCACGACCTAAAACCGTTTTGAATTTAACTTTGCTCATATAATTATATTAACGGGTATAATAATTGAAGCAGGTGTATTGATAAGAAAGGCGCGTGGGTTATCTCAAAATTATAGAGCAATCACTAAAAAGTAGTCTGTTTTCAATAAATACGGGTTTCATTTTAAAATGTGAAACTTCTGTACACCACATTTTAGTAAATGGTTAATAATTGCGTTGGTAAGTAAATGATGATGACAACGCGGCATGATCGTTGTCTCCGAAATATTCACGCTTGAAAAAGTTTAACTGAACAATCAAACAGACCGGTTTAGGGTATTGAAAAATATTTATAGTGATTAAATTTGTTATACCTGATGATTATGCAGGACAAGTTAAACCAATAAATTATTTGAGAACCTATGGAAAACACAACAAACATTGGCCGCCGTCGCTTTTTAAGTATGGCCGCTTTGACCGTTGCAGTAGGAGAATTTGGCGGTGTCAATCTGCTGAAAGCTGAGAAAAGACCAGTTGGCTCAACTGCGTTTTTTGATAACATAAAACAAATAAAGGCTGGCGTGCTTGATGTTGGCTATGCAGAAGCCGGACCGGCTAACGGCCAACCTGTTATCTTGCTGCACGGCTGGCCCTATGATATACACAGTTATGCCGAAGTAGCGCCGTTGCTGGCAGCACAGGGCTACCGGGTCATTGTGCCACATCTGCGTGGCCACGGGACTACAGAATTCCTTTCGGAAAAAACACCAAGGAACGGGCAGCAAGCGGCCACAGCAGTTGATATTATTGCGTTGATGGATGCCCTGAAGATTGACAAGGCGGTTATTGGCGGCTTTGACTGGGGCGCCCGCACTGCTAACATTATTGCTGCCATGTGGCCCGAACGTTGTAAGGCGATGGTATCTGTGAGCGGTTACCTTATCGGCAGTCAGCAGGCAAATGCAAAGCCATTGCCGCCAAAGGCAGAGCTTGCCTGGTGGTACCAGTTTTATTTTTCGACTGAACGCGGCCGTTTAGGTTACGAAACTAACCGCCACGATTTTAATAAACTTATCTGGCAAACCGCCTCTCCTGAATGGAAATTCAGTGATGAAACATTTGAACAATCGGCTACATCGTTTAACAATGTTGATCATGTGGCTATTGTTATTCATAATTACCGCTGGCGCCTGGGCCTTGCGGAAGGTGAGGCCAAATATGATAGCCTGGAGAAAAAACTGGCTGCTGCACCAACAATATCAGTGCCGACAATTACCCTGGAAGGTGATGCCAATGGTGCTCCGCACCCTGATCCTGCAAGCTATGCGGCTAAATTTACAGGCAAGTATGCTCATCACGACATCACTGGTGGGATAGGGCATAACCTGCCGCAGGAAGCACCAAAAGCATTTGCAGATGCCGTTGTAGAGGCTGCCGGTTTTGCGGGATAAATAGTACTTATAACAATTACAGAAAAGCCATGCGCCAAATTTGCAATGGCTTTTCTTTTTACCAGATACAGGCATAGCAAAGATGCCATGTACTTCAAAGCTTACAGTCCGTTTACAAAGTTTTATTGACGCCGACAGTTAAGAGTGGTATCTTTATATAAAGATATTCCCCTTGCAACTGAAAGGACCTTTTATCATTAAAAATAATCCTGATGAAAAAAATAATTCTGATCGCTATCATATCGTTGTTCGCTGTTGGTGTAAATGCCCAAAGCGCAGGGCCAAATGAATTACATTGCACGGAAGAAGCCTTTACTTTTAGAACAGATATCAGACAGGGCTGGCATTTTAGTGCGCCCATAATGGGGCCTCAGGAGGTGGCAAATTATGGGCGGGACTGGAATTTTAAGTCAATTGATGCTTTATCTGAATTACCCCTAAATATTGAGGAACCGATTGATGCAGACAGCTTTAACCAGTTAATTGCTTTACAGGCCCGGAACACTACGCTGTACTCATTGTTGTACCATGTTAAGCTTGCTGATCAGCTTAAATATCTATCTCCATATAATTTTCAATATCCTTATCAAACTGGTGTGGGTTCAACAAAATTCATCCTTCAAAACCCAATTACGGCATTTCGCTGATAAAATCGAACCTGTATTGGTACATGTAAAAATGAAAATGCCCGAACGACGGGACTTTGGGTATTACTCGGCAGTAGTAGGATCTATATTGGCAAACACCTCACTAACGCTGTTGGCAGGGAAACCGCCCTGGCTAGCATGTTGGCGAACTACGTCTTCATTAGGGGCAATGTAGATACAGTAAATTTTATCCGCGGTTACATAACTGTTAACCCATTGAATTTGCGGACCCATATTGCTTAATACTCCGCATGATGTTTGTGAAATTGATTTTAACTGTTCGGCCGAAAGATTACCCGCTCCGGGTATTTCCCTTTCAATTACATATTTTGGCATATGATAATAGAAAAATAGACGTTAATAAATGTAGTTAATTGATTATTAACTTTTTATGCAAATCAAAGCTAGGTTTTCTTTTTTGGTAATACAATGGTTTGGCTATTTAATTTTTATAAGCTGATCTGTAACTCCGCCCGTCCTGGCGTCTCTTAGGACGGGCAGGCTGCCCTATATAGCTGCTTTCTCCGGTTACCTCAACGGAAATTCAATGGTAAACGTGAATTAGTTGCCTATAAATTCCCAGGCGCTTTTATAACCACCCACCTCTTCTGCATATTTAATCATATCGGCATAAAATGGAAAGCGCCCGATAGTGGAGCTATCACCAATAATAACCAGTTTTTTCTTTGCGCGGGTCATGGCCACATTCATGCGTCTGATGTCAGTCAGAAACCCTATTGCCCCCTCGTTATTACTGCGGGTCATGCTGATGACAACCATGTCACGTTCCTGACCCTGAAAACTATCAATTGTATTAACCGAAAGCTGTGGGTCATTATGGTTGAATAATTCTTTCAGCAGCCTGATCTGTTCACGGTATGGCGAGATTACTGCAATGGAAAAGGGCGGGAGCCCGTTTCTGAATTTTTCACAAAATTGGTGTACAAACGTTGCCTCTTCGGGGTTGATAGTACTGGTATGCGCCGGTTTTTCATCAAAGCCGCAACCAGCGGTATCAATAAAAGTAAATGGAAGGTCACCCTCAAACAAAAGGCGGTTGGCGACGGAGAAATGCGCCTTCAGGGCATTCCCATAAAACTCACAGGAAGAAAAGCCCATAATAAGGCTATTCATGCGGTATTGTTCTTCCAATAAAACCACAGCATCGGGATATAGGGCAACACATTTCTCCATCAATGTTGTACCCAGGCCACCGCGCGCAGCAATGTCGGACTTAATGGTAGGAGGGAGCTGCTGATGATCGCCAGCGAATACTACTTTTTGTGCTTTCATGATGGGTATCCAGCAGGCGGGTTCCAGCGCTTGCCCCGTCTCATCAATAATCACTGTTTGGAATTTTAAGTTTTTTATGGTCCAGTGATTGGCCCCGGCCAGGGTTGCGGTAATTACCTGGGCCTTGCTCACAATATCATCAATAATAAATTCCTCTGCTTTGGCTACTTCCCGCATAAGGCTGTGTGCTTCATTAAATAGCGCCTTGCGTTGTTCGCGCTCGGCCCGGCCAAAGCTGCGCTTGTATTTATGCGCCATGTTTTTATACTCGGCGGCTTGTTTCTTTAGTTTTTTGCTGTCCTTCATATAGCTGTGTTGTGCCATTAGACTGTCCAGCGTAAGCGAAAATAATTTATCTGATACCCTGGCCGGGTTGCCTATACGCAACACATTTAAGCCTTCGTTTGAAAGCTTTTCGCTAAGCAAGTCTACAGCTGCGTTGCTTGGCGCCACCACCAATAACTGCTCATTTGCTGCCATCAGCTTTATTGCCTGTACCAGAGTAGTGGTTTTGCCGGTTCCGGGCGGACCGTGAACAATGGCCAGTTGCTGTGCAGCAAGTATTTTATTTACTGCGGACTGCTGACCCTGATTTAGGCTATTAATTACAATCGTATCAAAGTTGTTAAATGCAGGATTTTTGTTGCCGGTTAAAACATCAACAAGCGGGTTGTTTTTGGCTGCCGCAGCTTGTTTTAATGCCGCCTGCATGTCATCATAACTATTGTTATCAAACAATAATTCGACCCCTAATTTCCCATCACGGCTCCAGTCGGGTAACTCTTCTGTAAACAGGTTTATTTTAAGGCGATCTCCGTTTTGATAGGAGATTATTCCCTCAACACGGTAAGATGGGTCATGATTGGAAAACAGAACTGCCGGTTTACCGAATTGTAACTGGTGAACGATATCCAGATGCGATTTACGTTCAATCTCTACGTTTAAATAATCACCGCGCGATGGTTCTGTTTGACCTATGGCGATGGGATACCAGCATAAACCGGCGGCCCTTCTATCACTTACCGAGGCAGATTGAGTTAATTTTAAATAAGCATCACGATCTTCAGTACGTTCAATTTTAAGGAGATCCTGTAGCTTTAAGAAATAGTCCATCGGCCAAAGGTAATCAGCTATATTATATTAAGGCTAACTATATTGCTATTGCTCCATTTGGTTAAGTGTTTGTACCATGTCAGTCCGGTTGCCTCAACGGAAATTCAATGGTAAACGTAGTGCCTTTATCAATAACGCTGTCAACAGTAATATTGCCGCCAAGGCCCTCTACCTGCATTTTTACCATAAATAATCCCATTCCTTTACCGTCAACGCTGGTATCAAACCTCTTGTAGAGGCCAAATATTTCGTTGCCGTATTTGGAAATGTCGATGCCGCGGCCATTGTCGTGATAAACAATAGTCGTTTTGTTATTGATGATTTTAGCACTTATATTTATAACAGGGTTAATATCCGGCCGGCTGTATTTAATACTGTTCAGGATGAGGTTGTAAAAAATACTGTGCATAAAGCTTTTTAACGAATAGATATCGCCGCATTCTTCAAAATCGCAAACGATGCTTACCTTTTCCTTCTCCATTAAATGCTTAATACTGAATTCAATATCCTTTATTAAAGCCGGTAGCAAAACAAGGTCGATATTTTCGGTAACCGCTTTATTTACCTGCAATACCTGGTTCAGATCGGAGATCACCTCGTCTAGCTTATCGGCCGACCGGCTGATGTTTCTGATGATATCGCCGACTTCTTCATCTTCAATTTTAATGGTGTCTGAGTATGCGGCAAGGCCAATAATATTTGCTACCGGCGCTCTTAAGTTATGTGAAATAATATAGGTGAATTGCTCCAGAGCGTTATTGCGCTGTAAAAGGTCGGTCGTTATTTTTTCGCGCTCTATTTCTAAAAGTCTTTGACTGGTGATATCCCGCGAGAAGCATGATAAGCCTATTACCCTATCAGTTTCCCTTATGGGGTTAATGGAGTAGCTGAGGTAAACCTTGCCATCGCCAAAAGGATATTCATTTACAAACTGCTGCGCTTCGCCATTTAATGCCCGGGCGTAAATGTCGCGCCATTTTTCGGCCATTTGCAGGCTAAAGCCAAAAAGATGATCCAATATCCCAACACCCTGTTCAATATCAAACCCGTAAACCGCTTTAATAGTAGTTTTAAAAAGCTGGTTAAAGGTGATAAACTTTAAATCAGTATCGAGCGAGTAAACCAGGTCGGTGGTGTTTTCAATTATTGCAGATAGTTTAGCTTCTGATATTTTGAGGGCCTGTTCATGTATTTCGCTCAGGGCAAGCCGCTGGTTAGTTTTATGCTTTTTTAAGGTATCAGCAATTGCGCCGGGCAGGCTGCCGATATTTTCAGGTAAAATATAGTCGTGCGCACCCTGTTTCATGATGTTAACAATAGCGGAAGCATCGTTTTGGGGCTGCGGGCCCGCCAATGAAATTAAAGGAATATCGAATCCGTTATGTTTAAGATGAGTTAATGCGTCAATCGTATTTAAACCGGGAAGCTCATCATCAGCAAGGATAATATCAGGCATCAATTTATTTAACGCATCAGTAAAGCTTTGTTCATCGTTTGCGGAGATTAAATCATAAGGGATGCCTCCGTCTGTAAGTACACCCTCCACTATATTAGTGCGGCCCGCCGGGTACGCCAGATGAAGTATTTTTATTTTGACGCTCACCAAGTATTTTGTTTTTGAAAGGTAATAAAAAGAAAATTAATATCGAATAATTTCCCACCTGATGTGTTTACGCTTATGCCTAAAATTTGTTGGGCTTTCAGGTGAAATATAACGCCGCCTGGACAGGCGGAGATCTGTAGGTACAATCTGCAGGCATAGTGATTCGATTTACGAACTTCAAACAGCGGGACGCTTAAATGGCGGTATGTCCAGTCGGCACGTCTGGATGGGCGGGGTTATCCCTTCAGCGCCTCAATTTCTTTTAATGTTTTAGGTAAATACTTACCTAATAAATGACTGCCTGTGTCTGTTATCAAAAAGTTATCTTCAATCCTGATGCCGCCAAAATCACGATACGTGTTCAATACATCGTAATTGATAAATTCGGTAAACTTTTTTTCGGCCTGCCATTGGTCAATCAGCTCGGGGATGATATATACGCCAGGTTCAACCGTCAGCACAAATCCTTTCTCCAGTTCACGCCCTAAACGCAATGATTTTAAGCCAAAAATGGAAGTTTCTTTTTTTAAGGTATCGGTGTAGCCCACATACTGCTCGCCCAAATCTTCCATATCATGTATGTCCATACCTAACATGTGGCCCAGTCCGCATTGGAAGAACATGGTATGTGCCCCGGCAGCTACAGCTTCGGCAGGGTCGCCTTTTACCAGGTTTACCTGTTTTAAACCTTCAAAAAGTTTCTCGCAGGCAGCCAGGTGAATCTGTTTATATTGTACGCCGGGTTTCAACATGCCGATGGCATGATCCATAGCGGCTAATACTATTTCATATATTTCTGCCTGCCGGGTGCTGAAATTTTTGCCCACCGGGAAGGTGCGGGTTAAATCGCCACCGTAGTGCATAGCGTTTTCTGCGCCTATATCACATAAAACCATCCGATCGGCCTGCAAAGTATTGCCGTAATAATGCGGGTGCAGGGTTTGACCATAAGTGGTTATAATAGCCGGGTATGACAGACGGGAATTTGCGGCCTGAGCGGTTTCAATGGCTTTTGCAACCAGTTGGTATTCTTTAATGCCGGGGCGGGTGTGTTTTATAACGGCCAGCTGCATATCTATGCTGATAGAAACTGCTTTTTCTAACTCTACTATCTCAAGCGGCGATTTGATGAGGCGCTGTGCTATAATAGCTTTGATCAGCTTTAATGAAACATGATCAGCTATATCATTTAAACTAACATTGAGCCATGCAGCCAGTTTGATTTTATTTTCGGGACGGTAGGGTGGCAGTATATGCACCTTTCTGCCCGAACTAGTCGCTTTATGAATAAAATGTGTGAGCTGTGCATAGGAATCGGTTTTTCCGACGCCTACCATAGCGGCCATTTCTTTTACTGATGGCAAAACGCCGGTCCAAATAATATCATCAATGCTCAGCTCATTACCAAAGAGCACTTCTTCGCCTGTATCAGTATCAATAATAGCTGCCAGTGTAGGAACATCCAGCCCGAAATAATAAAGAAAACTGCTATCCTGCCTAAAGGGGTAGCAATTGGCCTCATAATTCATGCTGCTATCTTCATTGCCCATCAGCAGGATGATACCATCATTTTTAATATTTTGTTTTAAATGACTTCTTCGGTCAAGGTAAACCTGTTTACTGAAAAGATTCAACTCCATAATAATGCGTTAAAGTTAAGAAAATTACTAATTTCAAATAATGCAATTAGCAATTGTTTAGTCCATTGTAGCAAGCATTCTGCTTAAATAAAAAGTAAGGTGTATAGTTTCTCCTTCGCCGGTACAGGCGTGCCGCCTGGATGTATAACAGTTTAAGCGTGTCGCTTAAATAAAAACCAACGTTGCAATTTCGAGAATAAGCGCCCATATTTATTTCATGTCACGTAATGCCTCAACCGACGAACTTTACTTTGTCACTTTAACCGTTATTGATTGGATAGATGTATTTACCCGCAGGCAATACAACGATTTGATTGTTGAAAACCTTGCCTATTGCCAGCAGCATAAAAACCTGAATATTTACGCTTACGTGATCATGACCAACCACATCCATTTAATTGCAGATGTAACAGATGGATCGCTTGGGGAGGTTTTGGGCCGGTTTAAATCACATACCTCAAAAAAGCTATTCGAAATGATTGCCAATAACACGTACGAAAGCAGGAGGGAATGGATGATAAAAGCATTTGAGCGGGCAGGGAAGTATAATCCGCAGAACGAACACCATCAGTTTTGGCGGAACGGCAATTATCCTGTTTTGCTGTATTCGCCGGCGGTTATTGAGCAAAAGATAAATTATATTCATGATAACCCGGTGAGAGCTGGCTTTGTGGGTGCCTCACATGAATATTGGTATAGCAGTGCGAATGCTGAAAGTCCTTTAAAAATTGTTGATTAATTTAAGCGGCACGCTTAAATAGTGGTGTGTCCAGGCGGCACGCCTGGACGGGCGGTGCCAGCAAAAGGGCTAAACAACTTTTACTTAGTTTTACAATTCGAAATGGTACACTTTACCATTTACAGGAACGTTTAAATAGATGTGATCTGCTTTTTCAAATTTAATATTGACGAAACCAACAAGCCTTGAGTTGGGAAAAATAGTATTGAGCTTTAAATATCCTTCACTTATGGTCTGTTTGATATCATATTGCCGATTGACCATTTGGCTTATATTATTACTTGCATTTTGCGACGCAGCATAAGCGGCACCCCCATCAAATGAAGAAGTTTTAGCTTGAACGGATACCGATCTGCCCGAAGAACTTTGAGCATAAGCATTGGTAGTTGTAGAAGAATATCCAGCAGAGGTTGCAGCAGCTGTTTCTGCGAATGCGGTAAATGCTGCAGTCCATTTTTGCCTCCGATTAACTTTTTTTATGTAATCGTTGAAACTTAAAACAACTCCATCTTCTACATTCCCGTCTCTTTCAAGGGAAGCTGTAATATCAGATGGGTCAAAATTAAATTGATTACCGGAGCCATTTTCAATGGTTACATATGCTTCATAGTAATCTCCATATAATTGTTTTGTAGATAATTTGACAGCCACTGAAAGGCCATCAATAAAGTAAAATTCTACAGGTTGTCCATCCTGATAGATTATCTTCCTGTCTGTAAATGGCACGATTGTCTTATCAGAGGTACTGAGTCTCATTGGTAAATGAGTAAGGTATGAATATCTCAGGGTATTGCCTTTTTTGTCAAATACCTTGTAATAATCAAATTTTGGATTTCCATGTATATATTCTTCTTCTTGTTCCTTTTCTCCATCCGCATTAAAGGAGGTTTGAATCCCATCTAGTTTTCCCTCGTCATCATAATTGTTTTGATTAGACATTTTGCCTTTTTCATTATAAGTTGTTACCATGCCTTTCCAACGGCTATTATGATTGTCGAACTTATCAATTACGCTGGCTTCTCCTGTTGCTAAAGGTTTGTCATTTGGATAAAAATCTTGAACCTGACCGATCGGTTTGTTATTTTGATCGAATATAACTAGCCGGTAAAATACAGCTTTCTTTTTAGTGTCTAACCCTTTGCCATTTACATCGTAGTATAAAGTTGTCTTATCTTGAGCATATACAAATACTGAAGATAATAAGAACAAGGTAATTAATACTTGCAGTGATTTTGATTTCATCGTGATGGTGTTAAGGCTTTGATAAAGATAGTATTATAAAAACTAAAAACAACAATTAAGAAAGGAAGCAATTTTTCGCTCGTCCAGGCGACACGCCTGGACGGGCGGGACAATTGCATTGATCATCTCAAGTTGAAAGCTTATATTTGAATGTAAATGTCTGATAACAAAGGAAATATTAAGATAGGTAAAGTTCGTGGTGATGTTGTGATTAGCAATGACCAACAAGGCGGTACTACTGTGCACTCATTTGGTACTCAACAGAAGCGCGGTTTGCGGATCTTGAAATGGATGGTTTCCATAGTGGCTATACTTTCAGGACTTGCTGCAATCTTTACCTGGATGCATTGGTTTCCTTTCAATGAAATTAAAAAACAACAGGCGGCCTATGTTCATGTGCCTAAACAAGCATTTCGATCGGACAGCCAACTTAGTCATTTATTAAAATTAAAAAAAACTATGTTCAAGAAAAAGATGAAAGACGATCATGCAAAAGGAGTTAATATTGGAAATGTGACGGGTGATGTCGTCATCTCACAAGATCAGCATGGGGGTATAACTGCTCATACTGTAAACATTCATAAAACACCCAATCGTATACTTCAAAATCCAACCGAGCTTATTTCGAAGCTTAAGAGCTTGAAACCTGTTGGATACAGATTGCAATATTCAACTACAGACAATGAAACCATTACGTTTGCACATTTACTAGACAGTGTGCTGCAGGCTGCTGGTTGGAAAAACGTCGGTGTAATACAACAAATGTTTCCGCCTTACAGTAATGGTATTCGAATTTGCAGTATTAAGGAAACTCCGGAAACAATAGCTCTTGCAAATTATCTTTGGGTTGCTTTTAATGAGAAGGGAGTAGTTAGGATTTACTTAGATAACTTCAAAAATATATTTACGGTAGATTCACATGAGCCTATCGACCTACCGGAAGGCATGGAAGGCACAGTAATCATAGTAGGGCCGAATGCTGATTAGACATTCACATAAAATGAGAAAGTTAATAGCTGTAGTCTTGGAGAATATCGACCTGATCTATGGGCGAGTAAAAGCACAATTGAAAGTACCCTCAGCTGGCGTACGCGTGTGGCTCTCAACGAAGCGGCTATATCCATAAGTACAAATTATCAATAAGTCCATTAATATCCGAATCGACTATAGCACTTAAATATTTCCAACGCCATGGCTCATCAACAAATATGGAGGCGACCAGGTTATTATGATGTATAAATGTTCCATAATAAATAGATGTGTGTTACCGTGGACACACGCGGCACGCGTGCGCCCAATGTCATTAAGTTAAGGGATTATCATATTGCATCTCTTTGATTTTTAGTCACTTTAGGTCGTGTTCTGGCCCTGTATTTGCCAACGTGTCTTTCAATAGTTCGGTTATTTCGTATTGGAA